>OHRQ01000740.1_pt1 | contig 13348 bp, 10 predicted proteins | sample 1578471 | NCBI WGS metagenome assembly OHRQ01 (sample SAMEA3879602, study PRJEB24766) | human gut metagenome | biome: human-associated habitat; feature: feces | place: USA | collected 1985/1987 | reverse complement strand
TATTAGTAACCGCCATAAAAATCCCTTCTTTCAGTTCTATAGATATTTTCTTATTGTCATTATGCAAAATAATGTGTCCGATAAAAAGGACTTGCAATTTTATCGGTAATGTCCTGTAATAGCAGAAGCATCAGATTTAAGGTATATCTTGATGCAAACGAAGGTAATAATCCCTCTGCAATTTCTTTACTTCCGTGATACAAAATCAAAACTTTTCTCCTTCATCCTATACTTCCTCGGTGTCACTCCATACTTCTGTTTAAACGCCTTGATAAAATGGCTGCAGTCACAAAATCCTGTCTCCTGGCTGATATAAGTTAGGTCAAAATCTGTGAATTGCAATAAGTCCTCCGCTTTTTGCAGTCTTACCGTGAGAATCATCTCCTTGCAGGTCTGTCCATAGTACTCCTTGAATATTGCGGCAAAATACGAATAACTCATATGAAATTTTTCTGCCAGCTCCGCCACCGAGAGATCTTCCTGGTAGTGCTGTGAAATGTACTCAGATACCTCTGTAAATTTTTCGCTTAATACAGTTTCCTTTTTCCTTTTTTTTATCTGAAAGCCTTCCTGCTTCCAGATACGAAGAATTTCTGCCATAAGAAGACAATAATTCGAATGCATAATAATGTCATAACCAAATTGCTTTTCTTCTAACGCCTTCACTGATCCCTGAATCAGCTGCTTCATTTTTTCCTGATTAAATTTCTCTTTCGAAAAATAAACCGATAGCTTCTGCTCCACTGCGGCCATGGCGATCAGACTCGAAATCGATGGAAGTGCTGAACCGGATATATTCAGATGTGCCGGATCGAATTTCAGGACATAGTAACGGATTGGAAGCTGTCCTGTTGAATAAATTGCATGAGCCATCTGTGGATAAAATACGATCAGATCTCCCGGTTCCAATACATAATTCTCTTCTCCTGCCTCTACATACGCCTTTCCCTCCACCATGTAAAGAATCTCCACAAAATAATGCCAATGTGGAAGAATTGGGAACATCTCAGATGTCTGTGCATCAAATAAAAAGGCTTCATATGGTTTGTTTAATTTGTCTGAACATTCAAAATAAGGTTTCACAGATTATCTCCATCATAGATTTTTACAATTTTATAATAGATTCATTATATCATATCTTTTTTCTACATGATATACTTCCAGCAGAAAATAGAAACTATATAATTCGAAAGACAGGAGGTTTTTACCAAAATGAAAATTCAAAATCAACTTGGATATATTAAAGGAATTACATTTGCCCCATTTCACAAACGTGGTTCTCTTTCTACACAGACTGCCCGTGACAGTTTTGATTATATGATAGAACACACTGCTGCTGATTTCGTAATCCTTGCTCCTGTAGGGCTACAGGACCACGCACACTCAGAAGAGATCTGTTACACTTCCAGTGCCACATTCTCAGATGAAGAATTAATCAATATGATCCGCTATGCAAAAAGCAAGCGCATCCGTGTTGCCTTGAAACCTACCGTTAATTGTAAAAATGGTGTCTGGCGTGCTTACATCAGTTTCTTTGAAAAAGATGTTCCATGTGAACCGAAATGGGAAAACTGGTTTGCCTCTTACACAGAATTCCAGACACACTATGCCAAAATTGCAGAAGCCGAACAATGTGATCTTTTTATTGCAGGATGTGAGATGGTAATGACGGAACACCGCAGTGAAGAATGGAGAAACGTAATCGCTGCGATCCGAAACTATTACCACGGACCTGTTTCCTATAATACCGATAAATATCAGGAAGAAAATGTAACCTGGTGGGACTGTGTCGACATGATTTCTTCCAGCGGATATTATCCTATTGATCAGTGGGAACAGGAACTTGACCGTATTGAAAAAGTCGTTCAGAAATTCAAGAAACCATTCTTCTTCGCCGAAGCAGGATGCATGTCCAGAAAAGGATCCTCACTGGTGCCTAACAACTGGGCAATTCAGGGAGATTTACGTCTGGAGGAACAGCCAGACTGGTATCGTGCTATGTTTGAGGCCTGTGCAAAGCGCTCATGGGTCAATGGTTTTGCCATGTGGGAATGGGCTCCGGTTCTTCCGTCCAGAAGTATTGCATCAAGAGATACCAGCTACGAAATCTGCAACAAACCGATACAGGAGGTTATTAAAGACTACTATGGGAGAGACACAAGAAAATAACATACAACAAACTTCAGAACAGGATCTCTGGCAGGAAGAAGCTGCCATGATGCACATCTTCAGCCGGAACAGAAAAAATAACCTGCGCACGCTTCTTTCTCTTTTCAAGGGACACTATGGCGCGCTGGTTGGTTCCATTTTCTTTTTCATTATCAAGCATTCCCCAACCTGGGTTCTTCCAATCGTCACAGCTAATATTATCAATGCAGTGACAGACCACAACGGGAATATTACCAAAATTCTGATTCTGAATACCATCCTTATGATTGCATTTCTGGTACAGAACATACCAACCAACTACATCCATACCTGGCTCTATGCTAAAACGGTACGAACAGTAGAGAAAGAACTGCGAGAAGCCCTAGTCTGCAAGCTTCAGCAATTGTCGATTACCTATCACAAGGAAATGCAGTCCGGAAGGCTTCAGTCGAAGATCATGCGAGATGTAGAACAGATACAAAATCTTGCATCTCAGATCTTTATCTCTCTTTTGACTATCATTCTGAACATTGGTGTATCCTTCGGAGTGGTCATCTTCAAAAGTCGGATCGTATTTCTTTTCTTCCTCTGCACGATACCGGTTTCTGTTTTGATCATTGTTGGTTTTAAAGGAAAAATCAAAAACCATAACCGTGCTTTCCGTAAAGAAATGGAAGAAACTTCTGCAAAAGTAATGGAAATGGTTGAAATGATTCCTGTAACTAAAGCTCACGCTCTGGAAGATCAGGAAGCCCGTAAAATGAGTGAACAGCTTCGTAAAGTTGCTGAAAAAGGGCTTCAGCTTGATATGATTCAGACATACTTTTCTTCAATCAGCTGGGTTGCATTTCAGATCTTTCAGGTATTCTGTCTTGCATTTACAGCCTACATTGCATGGAAAGGAATCATCGGTGTCGGAGATATCACCTTATACCAGACTTATTTTTCCAGCATCGTCGCTCAGATTGCAAGTATTGTGACTTTGCTGCCAATCATTGCGAAAGGCCTGGAATCCGTTGAATCGATTGGTGATGTGCTTTGTGCAAATGATATTGAGGACAACTGTAGGAAGAAAAAAGTAGTTGATCTGAAAGGTGAGATTACATTTCAGGATGTATCTTTTACTTATAAAGGCAATGAAAAACCGGTATTAAGTCATCTGAACTTCAAGATTCAGCCGGGGGAGACAGTTGCCTTTGCCGGTGGTTCCGGCTCTGGAAAAACAACAATCCTCAATCTTGCCATCGGTTTCCTGAAAGCTGACAGCGGACAGGTATTGGTTGATGGAAATGACCTGATGGAACTGGATCTGCACAGCTACCGAAAGCAGATTGCCGTCGTTCCACAACAGTCCATTCTCTTCACCGGAACTCTCCGCGAGAATATCACCTATGGATCTGAATCTATCTCCGAGGAACAGTTATGGAATGTCATCCGTGCAGCCAACCTGGAAGAAGTTGTCCAGAAACTGCCTGATGGTCTGGACACGATGATAACAGAACATGGGGAAAATCTTTCCGGCGGACAACGGCAGCGCATCTCCATTGCCCGTGCATTTTTACGGAATCCGAAGATCCTGATTCTGGATGAGGCAACTTTTGCGCTTGACAGCATCTCTGAAAAGAAGATTCAGGATTCAATCCAGAAACTTGTGAAAGGACGTACCACACTGATCGTAGCCCACCGTCTGTCTACCATTCGCAATGCTGACCGGATTGCTGTGATTGAAAAAGGAAATGTTCTGGAATGTGGCTCTTACGAAGAATTGCTAGAGAAAAAAGGCGCATTTTATCGGATGGAGAAAATGTAAAAAATCAGTAGCTGGTTAGTTCAGAAACCTGTCTGCGGGATTGATCTGGAAAGAGTAGAAAGAAAATAGCTGGACAGATGCAGAGACACAGAGAGAGTTGATTTTCATCGGGAAAGTAAGAAAAGATCCAATCACAATGGTATTGATTCATGAAAAAAGTTCTCTTGCGCCACCAGGGGAGACAATGGCATTTAAACTGGGAGACGAAGAAAGTTTTCGATGGGTGGCAGAATCATTTAAATAAATACAGATTTTTATAGATACCTTACCTGCCACCTGTCGTCTGCCGGTGCATGAAATTATGAAAACAGATTGCGAATCGCATGCAACTTGCAATCAAACAAGATATAATGAAGAAAAAAAGAGGAGGCGATATCTATGGCAAGAACAGCAAATGTATCTGGTTTTGGAATTTTAGCTGGTTTTAGAAGTTGGTATATTCTACAACATTGCAATCTCTATGGCGGTGATTATCAGCCTTTCAATACTTACGCATCGTAAAAAAACAGTTAATCCTAATAGTTTCAGTTACAGACTCTGTTTGATGATATATCCGTAGTGCAATATCCTTTTGTTCTTTTGAATACATAAAAAGGCTCCTTTCGAAGCCCTATAGTAGTCCAGAATTTTGTCCGCACCCTCCACTCATCACATATATGGAGTTAGCAATCGCAGTTTTCACTTCTTCTTCTTTTTTTGCACCAAAACATTTAGAAACGATTACGCCTATGCCGGAGGAAAGTCCCATACATAATGAGAAAAATAAGAAACTTATCATGCCTACAGAACCAACAGCTCCATAATAGTAGTTATTCCTATTATAGATGGATATTACATACGAAACAATGAATGAAATGATACAGAATATGCATTATATGCGTGACTTTTTCCTGGCTTTAGTTTTATATTTCCGACTTTCTGGTTTTCCGATATTCCCTCGGAGAAAATCCCTTCAGCTTATGAAATAATCGGCTGAAATAGAGCTGGTTATCGTAGCCTACAATCTTAGATATTTCATTGATGGAATAGTTGGTTGTCTCAAGCAAGACCTGTGCGTTGTTGACACGGAGCGCAACAATAAACTGCATAGGAGTAGAACCCGTGAACTTCTTGAAGCTTCGTATGAACCAACTGACGCTCATCCCCTTGGATGTCGCATACTCTTCTATATTGATATCACGGTTATAATTTTCGTTAAAATATGTCATGGCGGTATCCATCTCGTGGTCGAGATATTCATTTTTTAAAACTTGCTCTCTGGTAAGCTCACGTTGGAATATGATCAGAAGATGACGGAGCAATAATGTGAGCATTTCTTCGTAGTTATCCTGACAACGTTGTAATTCTATAATAATTCTCTTAAATATACGCTCATATTCCATGGATGTACCAACCGGGAATATTCTCTCGTTATCTGGGAAACCATATTTTCTTAGGATATTTTTTACATCACTTCCAGTAAAATGAATCCAGTAGACTTCTGTCTTATCTTCCCCATAGTATTCATATTTCTGAAGCTCTTTTGGACGGAATATGACAATGTTACCAGCGGGAACAATTGTTTCGTTATCAACAGTATCAAAATGAAAATGTCCGCATCCGGCTGCAATATATATAATCTGAAAATCAACACGTCCTCTTGGGCGATAGGTTGGCATCTTTGGGTGCTCAGACAAACGATAGATTCCGCAGCTACCGACAATCAGTGGTCGGCTTTTATCCTTAAAATCCATATGTGAATGTTTCAAATAACCGGTGTTCATGTACATAGGGCAGCACTCCTTTCACTCGATACAATAATCACGATTTCTTCGTTCTTCGAACTCTCGAAATCGTGCCAGCCATGCGCACTCCGGACTATCGTCCTGCGTGCTTATGACTGTTTACCCATCAAATAGAAAAGTGTCCGATGCTACAAGCAGTTCGTCCACTTTTCTGCTTGATGGGATTATTGTATCATTTTGTGCATATTTTGTCCATTCTAGTTTATAGACATAAGAAATGGATTAAGGTAATATAAATCTAACAAAAGCGAGAAGGAAAAAAAGCAGACAGTAAGGAGAAAACTGTTTGCAGGGTTACAAGCAACAAAAAAGTGTATAAACTGTATGAATGAAGGAGGATTATTTATGATCGTGCCACGTTACTATGAGGACTTAAGTGTATTACATGACAATACGATGCCGGCGAGAGCTTATTACATGCCGGCTTCCAAGCGGATGGATGACCTGGTAGAGCACAGAGAGCTGTCAGACAGAATGCAGCTATTGAATGGTACATGGAAGTTTCAGTATTTTGACAGCATCTATGATATGAAAGATGCCTTTTATGAGGATGGTTATTCGGTTGAGGGCTTTGACGAGATCAAAGTTCCGAGTGTATGGCAGATGGCAGGTTATGATACACACCAATACACAAATATCCGTTATCCATTTCCGTTTGATCCGCCATATGTGCCACAGGATATTCCATGTGGAGCTTATGTGCATACCTTTGACTATGCAAAGGATGCTGCAGCACCAAAGGCATATCTTAACTTTGAAGGTGTGGATAGCTGCTTTTATGTATGGTTAAACGGCACCTATGTAGGCTACAGTCAGGTGAGCCACATGACCAGTGAGTTTGATGTGACAGACGTATTGCGGGAAGGAGAGAACCGGATTTCCGTGCTTGTGATGAAGTGGTGCGACGGTTCGTACCTTGAAGATCAGGACAAGTTCCGTATGAGCGGAATCTTCCGTGATGTGTATCTCTTAAAACGTCCGGAAAAGGGAATCCGTGATTATCGCATTACAACACAATTAGATTCAGACATTGCAAGGATAAATCTTACAACAGCATTTTACGAGCCGACAGAGGTTCGGGTAAAACTCGAGGATAAGAATGGAGCAGTTGTTTCCGAGGGTGTTATTTCCGAGAGTGGAGAATCGACTTTTGAGATTGTAGATTATACACTCTGGAATACAGAGAATCCGTATCTGTATACGATTATTCTGGAGACGGAGCAGGAGGTAATCGTAGACCATATAGCACTCCGCAAGATCGAGATTAAGAATCAGGTAATCTACTTAAATGGACAGAAGATTAAATTCCGTGGTGTGAACCGCCATGACTCCGATCCGGTCACCGGATTTACAATTAGCATGGAGCAGATCAAGACAGACCTTACCCTGATGAAGCAGCACAACTTCAATGCCATTCGTTCCAGCCATTATCCAAATGCACCATTTTTCTATGAAATGTGCGACCGCTATGGATTTATGGTGATTGACGAGGCAGATATCGAAGCACACGGACCATTTATGCTGTATCGAAAAGAGGATACGGATTACAACCGCTTTAAGCGTTGGAATGAGAAGATAGCAGATGATCCGGTATGGGAAGCTGCGATTGTTGACCGTGTGAAGCTGATGGTGGAGCGTGACAAGAACCGGTTTTGTATCGTGATGTGGTCTATGGGAAATGAAAGCGCTTATGGCTGCAACTTTGAGAAGGCACTGGCATGGACAAAGGGATTTGATCCGGAACGTATCACGCAGTATGAGAGTGCCAGATACCGCAATTACGATGTAACCTATGATTACGGGAATCTTGACTTATACAGCCGTATGTATCCTGCACTTACTGAGATAGAGGAATATTTGGAAAAGGATGGCAGCAAACCATTCCTTCTGGTGGAATACTGCCACAGTATGGGAAATGGTCCCGGAGATTTTGAAGATTATTTCCAGATGATACAGGCAGAGGATAAGATGTGCGGCGGTTTCGTGTGGGAGTGGTGCGATCATGCAATCGCCCATGGTGTAGCCGAAAATGGCAAGACGATCTATGCCTATGGCGGCGATCATGGCGAAGTAATCCATGACAGCAACTTCTGTATGGATGGTCTGGTATATCCGGACAGAAGGATACACACCGGACTTTTGGAGTACAAGAATGTATACCGACCGGCAAGAGTAGTATCGTATGATGCAGCAAGCGGTGAGCTGGTGCTTCACAACTATATGGATTTCGATGATTTGAAGGATTATGTTGAGATTACTTACGAGCTGTCACAGGATGGACTTGTGATCGGAAAGGGGAAGCTTTCTGAAGGATCCGTATTACCGCATTGTGATGGAAGCACGACCTTAAAGCTTTCAATTCCGGAGAATGGAAAGGTATATCTGAAGCTGTTCTATAAGCTGAAGAAGGACATTCCGCTTCTTTCCAAGGCGTATGTCTTAGGCTTTGACGAGATAGATGTAAGCAGTAAGGGTGCAAAGAATCAGCAGGCAGTAGGCTGGCTTACAAAGGAAGTGCCTGATACGGGTATTCAGGTACAGGAAAATGATACAGAGATCATCATAAAGGGACGGGATTTCTCCTATACGGTCAACAAGCGGACGGCACTTTTTGACAGCCTGACATTTGCAGGCAGAGAATATATGAATCATCCGATGGAACTGAACATCTGGAGAGCACCGACGGATAACGATATGTATATCAAGGCAGAGTGGAAGAAAGCCCACTACAACGAAGCCTATACAAGAGCATACAAGTCAGAGGTGATTCAGGGAAAGCACGGAGTAACTGTGACAAGTCAGGCTTCGGTCGTGGCAGCAACCGTGCAGAAAATTATGGATGTGACAATCACTTGGACGATTGACGCAGCCGGAAGAATTGGAGCGGATATCGCAGTGAAAAAGGATGAGGAGTTCCCGGATCTACCAAGATTTGGTGTGCGGATGTTCTTAGATAAGAAGCTTACAGATGCAGGGTTCTTCGGTATGGGACCGCAGGAAAGCTACCGGGACAAGCATAGAGCAGCAAGCCACGGATTGTATCGTCTGAAGGTTTCCGATATGCATGAGGATTATATCCGCCCACAGGAAAACGGAAGTCACTACGACTGCGATTATGTGGAGCTTGGCAACAGCCAGTACGGTATCACTGCCGTTGCAGAGGAAGATACATTTTCATTCAATGCGTCCTTCTATACACAGGAGGAGCTGGAAGAAAAGGCACATAACTATGAATTGATAGAATCGGACAGTACGGTATTCTGTCTTGATTATGCACAGAATGGAATAGGCTCTAACAGCTGCGGACCAGACGTGTTAGAAGCATACAGATTTGATGATAGATTATTCCGGTTCCGGTTTACACTGGTTCCGTATGTGAAAGGATAATGATATAACTCGTTGACACAGTATTTTCCCGAATATCGACGTATAAGTCCGGACATACGGGGATATTCGGGATACAAGAGAACAAAAGTAAAAGCATTTAGAATAATATAGGCATCAGACTGTTTGACACATGAAATTCTAAACATGATTAAGATGAGGAGTGATTCTATGGAAGAAAAAAAGTATTTAAAATGGTATAACAAAGTCGGATACGGATCCGGCGATATAGCAGGAAATGTAGTATATGCATTTTTAACATCCTTTGTGATGATTTATCTGACGGATTCAGTCGGACTTGCAGCAGGTATAGTAGGTACGTTGATCGCAGTTTCCAAACTGTTTGACGGATTTACAGACATTTTCTTTGGCTCGATGATTGACAAGACACACAGCAAGATGGGTAAGGCGAAACCGTGGATGCTTTACGGCTACATTGGATGTGCGATTACACTGGTATGTTGTTTTGCGGTTCCTACAAGCTGGGGAAATACAGCAAAATATGCATGGTTCTTTATTGCATATACATTGTTAAATGGTGTGTTCTATACAGCAAATAATATTGCGTATTCTGCACTTACTTCTTTGATTACGAAGAACAGTAAAGAGCGTGTGCAGATGGGATCTTATCGTTTCATCTTCGCATTTTCTACAAGCCTTTTGATCCAGTCTGTAACCGTAAAATTTGTTGATTACTGCGGTGGAGATGCAGCAGCATGGAGAACGGTAGCAATCATCTATGCAATTATCGGTCTGATTGTAAATACAATCTCAGCGCTCTCCGTAAAAGAGCTTCCGGAGGAGGAGCTTAACGAGGGAGAAGTAAAAGGAGATGAAGAAAAGTATGGACTGGTTCAGGCATTTAAGCTTCTTGTAAAGAACAAGTATTATATGATGATCTGTGGAACATATATTTTACAGCAGCTTTATAGTGCCATGATCGGTGCTGGTATCTACTACATGACATGGGTATTGAAGAACAAGAATCTTTTTGGTCAGTTCGCCTGGGCGGTGAATATCCCGCTTATTATAGCTCTTATCTTTACTCCGACACTCGTTGGCAAGTGGAATGGTATGTACAAGCTGAATCTCAGAGGATATATCATTGCAGTTATTGGTAGAGCGTTGGTTGTTGTAGCAGGATATATGGGAAGTATTCCTCTTATGCTGGCATTTACAGCCCTTGCAGCACTTGGACAGGGCCCATGGCAGGGAGATATGAACGCAGTGATTGCTTCTTGTTCAGAGTATACTTATCTGACACAGGGAAAGAGAATTGACGGAACCATGTATTCTTGTACATCACTGGGTGTAAAGATTGGTGGAGGAATCGGAACTGCAGTATGTGGCTGGTTATTAGAGCTTAGTGGTTATGTTGGAACAAATGCAACACAGCCGCAGTCAGCACTTGATATGATGCAGTTTATGTATTTATGGTTGCCATTGATCCTTGATGTGTTAATTATGATTGTTCTTTCCAGAATGAACGTGGAAGCTGTAAATGAAAAATTGAAAGCTGAAAAGGGAATTAAGTCTGATGAAGTAACAGACGCAACAGAGTATTAAGGTTTATATGTAATGAAAAGCATTGTCTAATTGAACATTCGAGAAAGGCAATGCTTTTTGTGCAAGAAGGTGTATATTTTGAAGGCGAATACAATAATAGAGATTCCTAAGTATGACATTACGTCGGAGAATATTCATTCTATCGTGCAAAAGGAAATCGGAATTGTCTTTACAAAGGTTTTAGAGGATGCAGGCGTTTATAAACGAACACCAGATGGAATTGCTGCATTCAATAGATTTATTGATAATTTATAAAAAGGACCATTTCATTTTTGTGAAATGGTCTGCAAGCTAGGTATTCAGTTTTCACAAAGTAGTCCTTTTAGTATTTTATGCATGATATACATGTTCAAAGTAATCAGCGTAGAATACTAAAAGGTTGTTCATATAATTCTTAAACTTGTTCATAATGCGTACCTCCTTTCCTTATTTACAAGCTGATTATAGAATAAATACAATGTGATTGCTTGCCAAATCGAAAGAAAAAGTAGACAAATCTTGCAAAGGGGGCGTAACCAATGCATTTATCATTTGTTGATACAAAAGAAGAAATATTAGCTTTAAAAAGAAAATCGAAGCATGTTGCTCCGCATTTACATAATGCATTGGAGATCGTATGTGTGACAAATGGAACACTGGAGCTGGGAGTTGGACAAGAGTTATACCACATGGAAAAGGGAGATATTGGTTTTGTATTTCCTGATATTATCCATCATTATCAGGTTTTCTCTTCGGGAGTGAATAAGGCGGTTTACATTATTTCTCCACCATTTGCGATTGGGAAATATGCTGATATTATACAGACGATGGCACCGGATTACCCAATCATAAAGGCAGAAATGGTGGAGCCGGAAGTATACCGGGCAATTAATGCCATCTTAGATACAGACCACATGGATATAGCAGTTATACAGGCATACCTGCAGATTTTGATTGCAAGATGCATTGGAAAGCTGAAACTGGTCGAGAAAGGAGATGTGGGAAGTAAAGATCTTGTTTATCAGGCAGTATCGTATGTGTCTGGTAATTTTAGAAAGAATTTCTCGTTAGATGATATGGCAAGAGATTTGGGAGTGAGCAAGTATGTTTTATCACGAACATTCTCCAAAACATTCCATCGTAATTTCAATCAATATCTGAATGATGCAAGACTAAATTATGCTTGCCATCGCTTGGAAAATACCAGTGATGCCATTACAAATATATGCTATGATAGCGGATTTGAAAGTCAGAGAACATTCAATCGGGTATTTAAGGAACGATACAAAGTTACACCGAGCGAATACAGAAATACAAGCCGTACAGATATAATATCGTGACTATCAAACATAGAGGCAGAGAATGGAAAAGTTGTGGCTGTGATTGGATATAGGCAGTAAATGTGGCAATTCTACCTTTGAGGGGTGTACTCTTTTGCTGTGATAAGATAAGATTGTCATGATGAAAGGAGGAATGACATATGGATATTGCTAAGATTGGAAGATATATCGCAGAAAAAAGAAAAAGAGCTAGGCTGACACAGAGACAGCTTGCAGATAAGCTTGGGAAGAGTGATAAGTCTGTTTCAAAATGGGAACGTGGAATTTGCCTTCCAGACGTTTCAGTATATATGGAACTGTGTGAAATATTGGAAATCAGCGTCAATGAATTTTTAGCCGGTGAAGATATCAGCGAAGATAGTGTAAGAGAAAAGTCTGATGAAACGCTATTGCAGGTGTCAAAGGAAGGAAAGAATAAACAGAAATTTCTGCGACGAATCATTGTAGCACTTTGTATTATTCTGACAGGACTTATCACTGTAATCTCTGTTATAGCGTGTAAGAAGATGAGACAACCCCGAAATTTCATAGAAGAAGTATCGCCGGATAGTGCGGAAATGAAAACTGCGGAACTGATGTCTGGAGCAGATGGGGTAATGATGTTTCGGTATAAGACAAAGGATAACTATAAATGCCTTTTTGTTTACTTGTCTGAATATCAATCCGGAAAAAGAGTATCGCATGAGAAAATTGCAGAAATATCTTTTAATGGTACAGAATCTACCGAAACTGGAATGATAGTGGTTGTTCCTAATTTTGAAAAATTTTCTGCAAGTCTAATTGTGGCAGATAACTATACGAAATACACAACAGAAAATCCAATTTTAAATGATGTTGAAGATCGGAAATATTATGGAAGATCGGCGACAAGCATAAACCATACATGTCCGATAGATTTTGGAACAGAGCAGGGGTTAGCGGCTTTGGTTTATGGTAAAAATGGATTAAGTATGTTACCGATACAGGATATTTCCGGAGATAATCTAAATACAGAGAATGATTATATGTATTATTACTCCGTAGAGTTTACGAAATGAGAATATGGATGATCTTCCTATAAAATCTTTACTGATAAGCATGAGGACTAAATATCCTCATGCTTTTTCCCTAGATAGGTGTCAATTTCCTTCTGGTAGTGTTGCAACTCCTTCAGGTCACGCTCATTTTGCCGCTGTTGTTCCTCAAGGTTATAGGGGAGAATGAAGCTATCGGACTTTTACGGAAAACCAAGTAAATAAGCCTGCTACAAAACTTCGTATGACCCTCCTGCAAAATTTTGTACCACCCTCCCACAAAACGATGTACCACCTCATACAAAGTTTTGTAAGACAAATACA
>OHRQ01000719.1_pt1 | contig 13638 bp, 9 predicted proteins | sample 1578471 | NCBI WGS metagenome assembly OHRQ01 (sample SAMEA3879602, study PRJEB24766) | human gut metagenome | biome: human-associated habitat; feature: feces | place: USA | collected 1985/1987 | reverse complement strand
AAGCCAAGGACGGGACACTACTACTGCGGCTGTACTTGGATTATTATTTACGGTATTTGCTCTTATCGGCTACCTTATTGCAGGGGATAAAAAAATTGACAACTTAAATTAAATTCAAAGTAGTATGGCAAATTCGACGACAAACACACAGGAAACACGTCAATTTCCGCTTCCTTCCATTAAAATATCTTATAGCGGTAGCGGGGTTAGGTTTTTGAGAATATTAGGATGGGTGAATATCGGTATTTTTTGTTTGATGGGTATTTTATTGCTTTTTGGGGCGATTGATCTATTTGGTTTTGCCGGACTTGGTATTTTTGGACTTGTCGTATTGATAAGTTTCCCTACGTTACTCCTTTTTGCTGGCGTTTGTTTCGCTCTGGCGACGATCGCGGAAAACGCTCTTATGTCTAAAGCAGTATTGGAATCCAAATATGATTTTCGTGAGGATAGTAGATATTGAAACCGAAGCTATGGAGAATGTCTGCCGCGTGATCCAAAGACCCGTAACAATTAAAAATCCCCCGGCTCATCATCTGATGACAGGCCGGGGGCGGTCGGAACGAATTTACAGACATTGAAAGACAATGCAAAGATAGGTTTACCTCTGAAACATCCAAATATTTTTACAGCGCCGGGATCAATTCTACTGCTTCCCGGCGTTTTTGATCTACCAGTTTGGCGTATATCTGGGTCGTGGCGATATTCGAGTGACCGAGCAATTTGGAAACGGTATAAAGGTCTGCCCCGTATGTCAGCAACATCGTTGCGTAAGTATGGCGGGCGCAGTGAAAGGAAATCAGCTTACATATCCCGGCAGCTTCAACCAATTTTTTGAGTTTTACATTCATCTGTGCATTGGAGTTTAGCCGTTTGAAAACCTTATCGAATGCCGTATTTCGTCCTGAAGGCAGAAAGCGCATCGCATTTTCGGACAGCGGGACCACTATGCGGGATTGCGTCTTCTGTTGTTGGAGATGAATTTCATAACCCCCGTCTGGAGATTCGACGATATGCCACCAGCATAGCTGGGAAATGTCGGAATACCGCAGCCCCGTGAAGCAGGCGAAAAGAAAAGCGTTTGCGACGACGGCATAGCGGGGATTGGCAATGGCAGCGGCTTCCAATTGCCGCAGCTCGTCTATTGTAAGGTATTCCCGTTCTCTTACGTCTAACCTGGGCCTGTCCTCCTTGTCCAGCATTGCGGCGGGATTCTTGTCGATCAGCCCGGATCTGACTGCCCGATTTAAGATATTGCCTAAACGCGCCAGAATAACGGAAGAACTTGACCCGCGTATTCCGCAGCGATCGAGATAATCTATAAAATTCTGAATGAATCTTTTATCTACGGAGGCGAGTTTCTTGTTAGGACCTGCAAAGGCTTTGAGATGCGAATACAAAGAACCTAAATTTTGGGCGTAGCTCTTTGAACCTCTGTCTATGTATCCTTGCCGCTCCTGTTCGATGTAATCGAGGAGCGTTATTTTCGTGTCGGCCGTCGGGAAGTTGTATTCTCCGCGCTGTATGGCGACAATCCGCTCGGATTTCAACGTCGTGGCAATAGCCATTGCTTCCTTGTTTCGGGCTTTCGCTTCCTTCGTGGTCTCTGGAATAAGGTACAATTTCAAAAATTCATACTGCCGAATCCCGTTCCAATAAATATCCAGGTACAGCGATTCGCTTCCGTCCTTGAGCGGTTTCGACCGGAGGCGTACCGGCTCCTTTACTTTTGGCTGCTTCATCTTTCAATATACTGTTTGTTTCGTTTGGTAAATATACAAATTTAAGCCACAAATAAGTAACAAAAAATACATAAAATAATTGTTACCCGGCGATATTTGCAGAAAAAAATATTTGAAATAATATTTGTATATTTATAGTAAGTAATTGATAGATCGTGCAATAATGGCAATAAGGTGTCGGTTTGAGTAGGATGTAAGACTATTTTTGCCGGAAATAGATCTGGATCGGTACCCCCGAGAAATCCCACTCTTCCCGAATCTTATTCTCCAGGAAGCGGCGGTAGGGATCCTTGATATATTGGGGCAGATTGACGAAGCAGGCGAACTGGGGCGTGGGTGTCGGCAGTTGCATCACGTATTTGATTTTGATGTATTTGCCTTTGGTCGCCGGGGGCGGATAATTTTCGATGATCGGCAGCAGGTAGTCGTTCAGCGCCGAGGTGGCCACGCGCCGCTTGCGGTTTTCGTAAACCCGGATGGCGGTCTGGAGCACTTCGAGGATGCGCTGTTTGTTGAGTACCGAGGTGAAGATGATCGGAATGTCGTTGAAGGGCGCCAGTTTTTTTGCCAGGACCTCTTTCCACTCCTTCATCGTGTTGTTGCCTTTTTCCACCAGATCCCATTTATTGACTACGATCACGCACCCTTTGCGGTTGCGGACGATCAGGTTATGGATGTTCAGGTCCTGGGATTCGAGGCCTTGCTGCGCATCGAGCATCAGAATACAGACGTCGGACTCCTCGATGGCGCGGATCGAGCGCATCACGGAGTAGAATTCGAGGTCTTCGGTCACCTTGCCTTTTTTGCGCATGCCGGCCGTATCGACCAGGTAGAAATCGAGTCCGTACTTGTTGTAGCGCGAGTGAATGGCGTCGCGCGTGGTGCCGGCGATCGGCGTGACGATGTTGCGTTCTTCGCCCAGCAGGGCGTTGGTGAGCGACGACTTGCCCACGTTCGGACGGCCTACGATGGTGATGCGGGGCAGCTCTTCCTCCTCGTTCTTGGTTTCCGGGGGCAGGTCGCGCACGATTTCGTCCATCAGGTCGCCCGTGCCGCTGCCGCTCATCGAGCTGATGCAGTAGGGTTCTCCCAGTCCCAGCGAATAAAATTCGTGCGAGGAGTAGATCAGGTCGTAGTTATCGACCTTGTTGCAGACCAGCAGCACTTTTTTCGAAGTGCGCCTCAGGATGTCGGCCATCATCTGATCGAGATCCGTGATGCCCGTATTGACTTCGACCAGGAACAGGATGACGTCCGCCTCTTCGATGGCGAGCATCACCTGACGGCGGATGTCGTCTTCGAAAATGTCGTCCGAATTGACCGAATAGCCGCCGGTGTCGATCACCGAAAATTCACGTCCGTTCCAGTCGGTTTTGCCGTAATGGCGGTCGCGTGTCGTGCCTGCCGTCGCATCGACGATGGCTTTGCGCTGCCCGACCAGGCGGTTGAACAGTGTGCTTTTGCCCACGTTCGGGCGTCCTACGATCGCTACAAGACTCATAATGTTATTTTACGTTTATGTTTATGCGAAACGAATTATGCGGTGCGGGCCGAGAGCGAGGCCGAATTTATTCGGACATCGATGGATGCGGCCGGTCTAAAACAAGGTCAAAGATAGTGCAAGTTACGGGTAAAACCAAACCCGGTGTCGATTTTACCCGATTGTCGGTGCATAAGGGGTGGGGGCCGGATGTGCACATCTTATCCTTTTCCGATCGGGAGATGCGGCTTCCGAAGGTTTTCCGAACAGCCGCGATGCCTTTTCAACGGGGGTGCAGCGTCTCTTCGTCTGCGGACAGGCCATGTTCCGACATCCGGCGGATGTCTCCGTTACAGCGGTAAAAGGGAGCGGTTCGTACAGGAGGTATGCGGCACGTATTATGGGTTATAAATAGCGGCTTTCCGGATCACCGGCCTGTACGGGATAGATCAGCACGAAACTGTTTCGCCCGAGGTATTGATCCAGGTAAGCCGGGATCTTGTTCATCGCCGGTTGGTAGGAGATGCGTTCGCGGCGGCTCATTACCAGCCACAGACAGTCGTCCGTGCGCAATTCGCGCAGCAGGGCCGGCAGTTTTTCCCAGTCTTTGAAAAGTACCGTTTCTACGGTTGCGGTCTGCTTGCGCCGCAGCGGTTCGATGTACTTGAGCGTTGTTTCCGGGGCATAGACGACGATTTTGGTCCCGGTATTGCGGGCCAGATTTCCGATTTTATGCAGCCACATGAGAAATCCGGCCTCTTTTTCGGCTTGGGAGGGAATGATTACGATATGTCGCTTTATGGTCGCCAGCGGTTGTACCGGTTTGTAAATGTAGGTCGTGACGTTGCTTTCGCCCAGCAGGTCGCCCGTGATCTTGCCGAGGAAGATCGCGGGGGATTTGTCCCGATGGAGTCCCATTACGATGTCCGTGATACTCTGTTCTTTGGCGACGCTTGCGATTGCGTTCGAGATATTGACGTCGTAGCGCAGCAGCTCGTGGAGGTAGATGTCCGATGCGGCAGCGGCCGTCGCCGCCGTTTCGAGAATTTTGCGGGCCCGTTTTTCCAGCCCGCTGTCTTCCACCTTGTTGTCTATGGCGTGCAGCGCGTAGAATCCGTTGTGGTTTTTCTTCGATTTGAGCACGTTGCCCAGAGTTACGAGTTCCCTGACGCTCTCTTCGTTCGACACCGGGATCAGGATGTGTTCGTCCTGATGTTCGGTGCTTTCGTCGTTTTCGCGGACCCCTTTGATGGCGATGTTGTGAGCGCCGCGCTGGGTGGCGAAGGTCGAAATGGTGCAGGTGGCCAGGATCATCAGGATCGTGCCGTTCAGGACGCTTTCGCCCAGCAGACGGATCGGTTCTCCGTCGGGTGTCTGGCCGATGATGACGTTGTAGCCCACCATCACGGCTGCGAGCGTGGCGGCTACGTGGGCGCTGCTCAGGCCGAAGATGACCGTCCTTTGGTCGCTGGAGAGTTTGAATGTTTTTTGAGTGAGCAGCGCGGCGATGTATTTGGCGGCGGTGATCAGGACGATCATCACGGCGGCGACCTTGATGCTCTCCCAGTCGCGGAAGAAGGCCCGGTAGTCGATCAGCATGCCTACGCCGATCAGGAAGAAGGGGATGAAGATGGCGTTGCCGACGAATTCGATGCGGTTCATCAGGGGCGAGGTGCGCGGGATGAGGCGGTTGAGGGCCAGCCCCGCGAGGAAGGCGCCGATGATCGGCTCCAGTCCGGCCAGATGCGCCAGGTAGGCGCCCAGAAAGACCATGACCAGCACGAAAATGTATTGGGAGATGTTGTCGCTGCAATGCTTGAAGAACCAGTGCCCGATCAGCGGGAAGAGCAGCATGATGAATGCGATGCAGAGCACGACCGAGATGCCGAGCCGGTACCAGAACATGTCGTCCGTGTTTCCGGTGACCATGCCTACTATGACCGTCAGCAGCAGCAGGGCCAGCGTATCGGTAATGACCGTGCCTCCGACGGCGATCGTGACGGCCTTGTCGCGGGCGATGCCCAGTTTGCTGACGATGGGGTAGGCGATCAGGGTCTGCGAGGCGAAGAGTCCGGCCAGCAGGATCGAGGAGTAGATCGAAAATCCCAGGATGTAATATCCCGCCAGAATACCGAGCAGGAGCGGAACACAGAACGTATAGAGTCCGAATACGAGGCTTCGGGTGCCGTTCTTGCGGAAATCCGACATGTCCATATCCAGGCCGGAGAGGAACATGATGTAGAGCAGTCCGGCCGTACCGGAGAGGATGATGCTGCTGTCGCGTAACACCAGGTTGAGGCCGTGCGGTCCGATCACCGCACCGGCGATGATAAGTCCCAGCAGGTAGGGAATCTTCAGCTTGTTGAGCAGCAGGGGAGCGGCGAGGATGATGACCAGAATCAGCAGGAATTTGAGAATCGGATCCTCGAGCGGGAGGGTTATGCCGTCGAATAGAAGCATCATGCGGAATCGGAATTAGGGTTAACTGATCGGGACCGTCTGCGAACCGGGACATATTCGTGTTCGCCGGAGCGGGGGCCGATCGGGTAATATTTCTCAAAGTGCCCGCCTGTCGGAAAAATCCGTAAGGCCCGGCGGGCTATTGGCTTGAAGTTGTTTTCGTGCGGGCTGATCGTATTCCGACCGGGACGGCATTCGTTTTGTCGGGAGCGACCTGGCTGCATGAAAATTTAACGGAAACAAAGATAGTGAAAGCCGAGAGAAAACGGGACCTTGTTCCCGGTTTCCCGAGGCGCATCCTATCTAAGACTATGTCAAAGATATTAAAAAATGGGGAATAGCAATGCTTTTTTTGCCGAAAAACAGGGATTCCGGATAAAAAAATGCACGGTTTTCTCTGTGTATTCCGAGAAAAAAACTTAACTTTGACCAAATAATGAATGTTGAAGGACGTGCTATGACGGAAAGGAGAGTGGACAAACGATTGCTGGCACCTGTGCTGATGGGGTTCTTTATCATGGGCTTCTGCGATATCGTGGCTCCGGTGACCAACATCATCAGCGGTGAATTTGCCGAGAGCCAGCAGAGTGCCGTGAGTTTTCTGCCGTCGATGGTTTTCCTTTGGTTCCTGCTTCTTTCCACGCCTGTCGCGGCGCTGATGAACCGCATCGGCCGCAAGAGAACGGCAATGATCGGCTATGCCTTTACCATCGCCGGGTTGCTCGTGCCCTATGCTGCGGGCGTCGGCAGTGCCTTGAGTTGGTATTTCATCGGCTTCGGTCTGCTGGGCATCGGCAATACCGCTATCCAGGTGGCGGTCAATCCGCTGCTGGCGACCATCGTGCCCGAGGAGCGGATGACCAGCTACCTGACCGTCGGACAGATCTTCCGCAATACTGCTCTGTTGCTGCTCGCCCCGATCATCACGGGGCTGGTTTCGCTTTTCGGCGACTGGCGTCTGTTGTTGCCGATTTATGCGGGGCTTACGCTCGTCGGGGCCGTCTGGTTACAGGTGACTGCGGTCGCAGAACCGGCGCAATCGTCCCGTGCGGTCGGTATGGCCGAGTGTTTCCGTCTGTTGCGTAACCGCGCCGTGCTGCTCTGTACGCTGGGCGTGGCCTGCTTCATCGCTGCGGATGTCGGTATCGGCTTCGTTTCGGTGCGGTTGATCGACAATCCCGATTCGATTCTTACGACCACCGGATTTTACGCTTTGCGCATCGTGGGTACGCTCGTCGGTGCCTGGGTGTTGATCCGTGTCGTCGATGTCAAATACCTGCGCTGGAATATGCTGCTGGCATTGGCGCTTTGCATCGCCCTTTTCGCGGTGCGCTCCGAAGCGGTCGTTTATGCGTTGGTTGGCATCCTCGGCTTCACGATGGCCTGCGTTTTCGCCACGTTTTATGCCGTGGCGACCAAGAGTGCTCCGGGCCGTTCGAACGAAGTCGCCGGACTGATGATCCTGGCCATTTCCGCCGGCGCCCTTTCGGGCCCGATCTGCGGCGCGCTGATCCGCGGCTTCGGTCATCCCCAGGCGGGCTTGATCTGGGTGACGGCTTGTGTCTGCTACCTGCTCTGGGCCGCTGCCGTATTGAAATCCGATACCAAGAAATAGAGTTATGAAAAACTGTAAATTCCTGATTATAGCGTTGTTGTTGAGTATTTTGACTCTCCCTTCTTCGGGTCAGTCCCGCAGATACGACGATTATGGACGCAGCAGCCGCAGCGGATCGGCGATCAAGGGAGTGGAGTGGGGCGTACTGGCCGGACTCAACTTTCCCCATTTTTCGACTTCCGGTCCGGATTTCGGTATAGATAACCGGCTCGGTTGGCAGGCCGGACTCCAGATCGGCTTGAAATTCCGCTATTTCACCATCGGTCCCGAGGTGCTTTACGTGCGGCAGTCGATCAAGTTGAGCCATGCCGACTACGGAACTCTGAAAATCAAAACCAATTCGATCGATATTCCCCTCATCTTCTCGCTTCGGGCGCTTCCGATGCTGCGGATCAACGTCGGTCCCGTCTTTACGGTGATGAACGATTGCAAGTATGCCGAGGGCAACAACGAGATGTTCTTCGGCAGTATGCGCCCGACGGTTTCCTATATGTTGGGCCTGGGGTTGAATTTCGGACATACACTGATCGACTTCCGTTACAACGGGCAGTTCGATTCGAAAAAGTGTTATTATCCCACCGAAGAGGCGGTCGGGTTCAACATGCGCTCTTACTCCCTGGCATTGAGCGTAGGATTTGTTTTTTAGCTTATGATGGATTCCGAAGATAAGAAGATCGACATCGAGGGGGTGGATCCCCGGGAGCTGTACGGCCCCCAGAATATTTACCTCGAACAGATGCAGGAGCTGCATCCCAACCTCAAAATCATCGCTCGCGGATCTGCGCTCACGGTGCTCGGCCCCCGAAGCGATTCCGAACGGTTTCGGAAACGACTGGACGGGTTGATCGCTTACTACCTCAAATACGGCTATATCTCCAAAGAGTCGGTACAACAGGCTTTTTCGACCGGGGTGATCGAACACGACGCTCCCGTCGATAAGGACGTGATCGTCTATGGCAACAACGGCACGATCGTCCGGGCCCGCACGGTCAATCAGCTCAAGCTGGTGCAGTCCTACGACCGCAACGACCTGCTGCTGGCCATCGGCCCCGCAGGTTCGGGCAAGACCTATACGGCCATCGCCCTGGCGGTGCGGGCTTTGAAAGAAAAACACGTCAAGCGGATCATCCTGACGCGTCCGGCCGTCGAAGCGGGCGAGAAGCTGGGTTTCCTGCCGGGCGACATGAAGGAGAAGCTCGATCCCTATCTGCAACCTCTGTACGATGCGCTCAACGATATGATTCCGCCCGCCAAGCTGCAAAAATACATCGAGGAGGGGACCGTGCAGATCGCGCCGCTGGCTTATATGCGCGGCCGTACGCTCGACAACGCTTTCGTCATTCTGGACGAGGCGCAGAATACGACCCTGCCGCAGATCAAGATGTTCCTTACGCGCATGGGACGCAATGCCAAATTCATCGTCACGGGCGACGTGACGCAGATCGACCTGCCCCGTCGTTCCGACAGCGGATTGACGCGGGCGATGGAGATTTTGCGCGGTGTCGAGGGGATCGGCATCGTGGAGTTCGACCGCCGCGACATCGTGCGGCATCCGCTCGTCAAACAGATCGTTGAGGCTTTCGACCGCAGCGCTGCCGTCGAAGCGGCACCTGCTCCGGAAAATGGAAAATAGAAACGATAACCAATTAAAATAGAACTACTATGGATAAGAATTTGACCGCTTTGAAACCCGCGTTGGTTTGGAAGCATTTTGCAGAAATCGCTAAAATACCCCGTCCTTCCTCCCACGAGGAGAAGATCCGTGCGTACGTGATCGGCGTAGCCAAGAGTCTCGGCCTGGAGTGCAAGGAGGATGCGGCCCACAATGTCTATGTCCGCAAGCCTGCCTCCAAAGGGATGGAGAACCGCAAGGGTATCGTTCTGCAGGCGCATCTGGATATGGTTCCCCAGAAGAACAACGATAAGAAGTTCGACTTTACCAAGGACCCGATCGAGGCGTATATCGACGGCGAATGGGTGACGGCCAACGGTACGACGCTCGGTGCGGACAACGGTATCGGTGCGGCGGCTATTCTTGCCGTCCTGGAGGACGATACGCTCGAACACGGTCCTCTCGAAGCGCTTTTCACAGCGACCGAGGAGACGGGTATGGACGGTGCGTTCGGCCTGAAGAAAGGGGTGCTGCACGGTGACATCCTGCTTAACCTCGATTCCGAGGAGGAGGGCGAGTTGTATGTAGGCTGCGCCGGCGGCGTGGATGCCAACATCACGTTCAAGTATAAGGCGGAGCCGACTCCGGCACGGAATTACCGGGCCGTGAAGCTGGTTGTCAAAGGTCTTAAGGGTGGGCACTCCGGTATCCAGATTGTCGAGCAGCGTGCCAATGCCAACAAATTGCTGTTCCGTTTCATCCGTGAGCAGAAGAAGTCGATGGACATCCTGCTTTGCTCGGTGGACGGCGGCGGTCTGCGCAATGCGATTCCGCGCGAGGCGACCGCTACGCTGATGGTCCGCACCAAGGATCTCGAGCAGCTGACCAAAGAGCTGAAAGCGTATGAAAAGGTCGTGAAGGCCGAGTTCGCCGGGATCGAGGACGCTGTTTCCATCAAACTGACCGAAACCGAAACCCCTGAAACGATGATCGCCAAGGAGGTGGCGGAGAATCTGATCCGTGCGGTCGTAGGCTGCCCGAACGGGGTGCAGAAGATGTCGGTGTCGATGCCCGGACTGGTGCAGACGTCGAGCAACCTGGCCCGCGTGGTGTCCGACGGCAAGACGGTGAAGTTGCAGTGTCTGCTCCGCAGTTCGGTGAACTCCGAGAAGGAGGAGCTGGGCGAGGCGATCTCCGCCGTGTTCGAGCTGGCCGGCGCCAAGGTGGAACTCACGGGTGCCTACAACGGTTGGAAACCCAATCTGGATTCGCCGATTCTGGCCGCGATGAAAGCTTCCTACAAAGCCCTTTTCGGCAAGGAACCTGCGGTTACGGCCATTCACGCCGGTCTGGAGTGCGGCATCATCGGTACGAATTACCCCAAGCTCGATATGATTTCTTTCGGCCCGACCATTTGCTATCCCCACTCTCCGGACGAAAAGGTGAACATCGCCTCCGTCGGCAAGTTCTATGAATTCCTGGTCGATACGCTGAAGAACGCTCCCCTAAAATAAGTCGTTTTGGAGGAGATGTCCTTGCCCGGCGGCGGCCGGCGTTGGTTCGTCATTGTCAATCCCGTGGCCGGAGGTGGCCGCGGGCTTGACCATTTTCCCCTGATCTCCAAGCTCCTGCGGGATGCCGGAATCCAGACCGAACCGGTCTTCACCGAACATAAGTTCCATGCGACGGAACTGACCGTGTCGGCCGTGAAGCAGGGATTCCGCCGCATTATCGCCGTAGGGGGCGACGGTACGCTGCACGAGGTCGTGAACGGTCTTTTTATTCAGCAGACGGTCGATCCCCGTGAGGTGCTGCTGGCTGTTGTCGCCGTGGGAGCGGGGAACGACTGGATCCGCACGTTCGGCGTGCCGAATCGCTATCAGGATGCGATCCGCGCTATCAAGGAGGGACATTCGTTTTTACAGGATGTCGGAGTCGTTTCTTACGAAGAGGCTCACTACCGTCAGCACCGTTATATGGCTAATGTGGCCGGTATGGGGTTCGATGCGATGGTAGTCAAGAAATACGCCCATCTCAAGAAGAAAGGACACCGCAACAAGTGGCTCTATACGTGGTGCATGATCCGTTCGTTCTTCAGCTACAAATCGACGGGCGTGAAGGTTTGGATCGACGACCGGCTGGTTTACAACAACCTGTTGATGAGCATCGCCATCGGTGTCTGCAAATACAACGGCGGCGGTATGCAGCAGTTGCCCGAGGCGGTGGCCGACGACGGACTGCTGGACGTGTCGCTGATCCGTCCCGTCCATTTCTGGCATATCCTGTTCCGCTTCCGTTATCTGTTCAACGGCGGGATTTACCGGATTCGGCATATCCTGCAGGAGAGGGGCAGCCGTATCCGCATCGAATCTTCGCCGGAGATCAGCGTCGAGGTCGATGGCGAATTGTTGGGGGAGTCTCCGTTGGAGTTTTCCGTATTGCACCGAGCTGTTCGGATCGTGGTTTCGGAGGAGTTCCTCAAGCGGGAGAGCTATCCGTTGTGTTCGTGCAATATCGTCTGATTTGATCGTATTATGCGACGAAGGCCGGAATCCGTCGGATTCCGGCCTTCGTCGGTCTTGCCGCTTCCATCGTCGTTGTGCGGTTTGCTTTTGGCGGGCGGTTGTTGCGCCTGCTGTAGGTGCTGCTGCGCACTCTTGCTGAAATTATCGGCTCCTGTGGCGCTGCGGAACTCTTTCTCGGAATGCGAAAGGGTGAGTATGATTTTTTATCGGCGCATCGGTTGCGTACCTGACAAGATTGTAATCGGTTACCCTCTTGCTCCGCGCTTGTCGTCTTGTCGAAACCCGGCTGTTTTTGCCGTTTTATTCTTTAATTTATACCGGAGCTGTTGTTCGGTCTTTAGTCCCGGGGCCTGTGTCGGGCTTGTCTGTTCGGAATCAATGAATAAAGTCTTCGTCAAACGCAAGTTATCGGGGAGATTTTCGTATCTTTGACTTCGTCTAAAATACTTCGCCTGGGCAAAATGCAAATAAATTTGCTTTTGCACGCGGCTTATTCGTATCTTTGCATTTCCGAACGACGGTATATCGACCGTCTTCGCGGGGGCACCTGCATTTTGCCGATGCCTGTCGAACGGATAATATTAAAAACGAAAGATATTCAATGGCTTTACAATGCGGTATCGTGGGGCTGCCCAACGTGGGTAAATCGACCCTTTTCAACTGCCTGTCCAACGCCAAGGCGCAGGCGGCGAATTTTCCTTTCTGTACGATCGAGCCCAACGTGGGCGTCATCACCGTTCCCGACGAGCGGCTCATTCGGCTCGCGGAGATCGACAATCCCAAGCGGGTGGTTCCCACCACCATCGAGATCGTCGATATCGCCGGACTGGTGAAAGGTGCAAGCAAAGGCGAAGGACTGGGAAACAAGTTCCTTGCCAATATCCGCGAAACAGACGCAATCATCCATGTACTTCGTTGCTTCGACGATGATAACGTGACACACGTAGACGGAAGCGTAAATCCCGTCCGCGACAAAGAAATCATTGACTACGAACTTCAATTGAAAGACCTGGAAACCATCGAAAGCCGTATCCAGAAAGTACAGAAACAAGCACAGACGGGCGGAGACAAAGCTGCAAAGTTAGCTTACGATGTACTCGTTCAATATAAAGACGCACTGGAACAGGGAAAATCTGCACGTACAGTGACTTTTGAAACAAAAGACGAACAAAAGATTGCTCACGAACTGTTCCTACTAACCAGCAAACCGGTAATGTATGTCTGCAATGTTGATGAAGCAAGCGCAGTAAACGGAAATAAATACGTAGATATGGTACGCGAAGCCGTAAAAGACGAGAATGCTCAAATCCTGATTGTTGCCGCCAAGACAGAAGCCGACATCGCCGAACTGGAAACGTATGAAGACCGTCAGATGTTCCTTGCCGAAGTAGGACTGGAAGAGTCGGGCGTGGCACGTCTTATCAAATCGGCTTATAAACTCCTGAACCTCGAAACTTACTTCACAGCCGGCGTACAGGAAGTACGTGCCTGGACTTACGAAAAAGGTTGGAAAGCTCCGCAATGCGCTGGTGTTATCCACACCGATTTTGAGAAAGGCTTTATCCGTGCCGAAGTTATCAAATACGATGATTATATCAAATACGGCTCGGAAGCAGCTGTGAAAGAAGCCGGAAAACTGGGTGTGGAAGGAAAAGAATATGTGGTGCAGGATGGCGACATCATGCATTTCCGTTTCAACGTGTGATTATCGGTAACTACCGACGACTTATTAATTACTAATTCGCTAACAATATGAAATATCTCATTGCAGGAACGGGAGGTGTAGGCGGCAGTATCGCAGGATTCTTGTCGCTGGCAGGCAAAGATGTAACTTGTATTGCCCGTGGAGCTCATTTGCAGTCGATTCAAACGAACGGTTTGAAACTGAAGTCGGATTTAAAGGGTGAACATACGCTCCGAATCCCGGCTACTACGGCTGAAGAATTTAGCGGGAAAGCAGATGTGATATTTGTATGCGTGAAAGGTTATTCGGTCGATTCCATCGTAGAACTGATAAAAAGAGCAGCACACAAAGACACGGTTGTCATCCCTATTCTGAATGTATATGGCACAGGGCCGCGCATACAGAAGCTAGTTCCGGAAGTTACCGTTCTCGACGGCTGCATCTATATCGTAGGCTTCTTATCCGGCACCGGAGAAATCACCCAAATGGGAAAGATATTCCGTCTGGTATATGGTGCTCA
>OHRQ01000718.1_pt1 | contig 13641 bp, 9 predicted proteins | sample 1578471 | NCBI WGS metagenome assembly OHRQ01 (sample SAMEA3879602, study PRJEB24766) | human gut metagenome | biome: human-associated habitat; feature: feces | place: USA | collected 1985/1987 | reverse complement strand
AATATATGGGGGATTTTAAACCTCCCATCATTTTGTTCTATTTTTTTATATACTTCATCCTCATCTCCATTTAAAATGATTAGAGATTTTTCTGTTGAAAAAGAATCTCCAACTACATCTTGAATAAAATGATAATGTCCTTTAGTCTTTAATGAGAGATTATATTCATCAGATAAAGTACGACTATAAAAGAAACATTTCTCATTTGCGTTGGAAGGCATATCTAAAATGTCATCTGTTAAGTATTTTGCAACATCCCGTTTAAATCTAAAATGTTTAGAACATGCTTCACGCTCCTTTTTATTAACTTTTTCTGGCAAATATATAAATGGCTTTGACTTATATGAGGAAAGTATATTTGTACGAGTGCTTTTACCCCAAAGTAACGACATCTTTAATGCAACAAATTCCTCACATAACATCTGAGCCCAATCTTCACATAATGGGAAATATACTATAGGCATTTTGACATCATCACTATATTCCACTTCTCTGTTAATGTAATAATCAATAATATTATTCAGAACACACAACAACTTTCTACCTTCTTTAGTATGTAAATTAAGAGAAGATAGTATATTCAAAAGAGCCTTGAATTCATGGCTTTCCTGTTTTGCTGTTTTTATAAAGTTGTCGTGTAACATATTAATTAGATTTAAGAATAATAATGTCCAAATTCATGATTGCCCGTGTCATACCGACATAAATTTCGAATAGAAAATTATCCCATGAACTCTTGATCTTTGAAGCTGGGATGACAAGTATTATATTGTTATCCTCTAAACCCTTATATTTAAGTATCGTTGTAAAGGCTAACAATTCCTTAGACTTCCTTTCTATAGTTTTTTCAGATAAAACTTCAAGAAATGACTCCATTTCTGCTATTATATCATATACTGAATCATCATCTTCATTTTCTTTATATTTAAAATCAGAATGTATCAGCAATGTTGTAGAAGAAATTTCTCCGCAATATTGAAATAGATGTTTGGTGTGTTCTTTAATAGTTTTTTTTACTTCTCTTACATTATCATGGAAAGATATTGTAAGTCCTGCTATATCATTTCCTTTAAGAGAATCTAAATATAACTCAAAAGCTTCCTGGCAATGTTCAACTGACACTACAATAAGTTTATTTGTAGGAACACGTTTGTTCTCATCAAGTATGAAGCATGCTGCGTATTTTGCTATTTTATTAATATTTTCATTCAAATTTCGACTAACATTATTATATCCTTGTTCAAGATCATAAAATACTAGATATCGTCCTTGTTTAAGACCATTGTGTTGTGAACTTAATAGTTCATTGAGCACAATATCAACACCTTTATCAATGACATCTTGTGCTTCATCAATAATAATATAGTCATAATCTACCTTAGTAATTTTACTGAGTTCTTTGCTTAAAAGTTTGTAAACATCATATTGACTATTATCACTTTTAATATTAAGTTCTATATTTGTTATTTCCTTGATATAATTATTGAATGTTTTGACAGTACATGAACTTAATCGTTCTTTATCTAAATCAAGCCGAACCTTACTTGCTAGCAGTCCTGTCCAACATAGATATAACCCCTTAAGACCACTATGTCTTTTAATAAATGCTTTAGCCATAGTGGTTTTTCCTGTTCCTGGTCCACCCTCAATTAATATTCTAGGATTTTTTCTCAAACCTTCTAGAATACTTAGATTGTCAATCTGTAACCAATCCAAAACTTCGCGAAGCGAAGTTAGTGAATATTTATAACGATCTTCAATTGATGGAGCAAGTGAGTTTACAATAGACTGTAATTCTGTCTTTGATATTATACGTTTAGAACGTTTATTTTTACGAATTACACTTAAACAGAAGTCTGCAAAAGAATTATCACTATCTTGATCTAACTTATTCCAAAGTTTATGAGAAAGGTTGATTTGAGAAGAGTCACGTGATATGTCAAGAGTACTATGAGGGAAAGCACATACATAATCAACAAATATTTGATCCTTATTTAATATCCCATTATTTAACAATGCCCATTTATAATCATGAGCTTGCTTAAATGGTGTTCTACTCATTTCCCTTAAGACCCCTTTATAGCTATAATAAAAGAACCCCATTATCAACTCAATTATACCACCTTTAACTTCAACAATAATTGCACCTTCTTGGCATATAAGGAGAAAATCAATCTGTATTTCATTTTGACCTCCATATGGTATGTTGAAAGTTTTATCATACCACATATACCATGTCAAAGAACTTGCTTCACAATCTCGTACAATACGTTCATACATATCTTTTTCTCCCTGAAGTACATTACCACTATTGTAATTAATACCAATAGTAGAGTCAATTAGAAGAGTATCTTTATGAGATTTAATAATGATTGCCATATTGTTGTGAGTTATTTATAATTTGATTACTTCCAAAGATTTTCGTCTACAAGTTCGGACATTGAATAGTTAAACATGTCTATCAATTCTGCCCTATGATTAGGAAACATTTCTAGAACTTTTATTAGAGACTTTAATGATAAACACATTTTGACTCTATCGTAATATCCATCTCTTATATCTTGTTCAAATTCATCGAATGTTTTTAGCTTTGGCCGTGTAGTTATTTTTAATGTCTTTTCTTCCCAATAAGATTGATTTCTATAACAAAATTGCCAAAAAGACATTTTTTTGTAAAACTGCTGCTGGTTACACCATCTGGCAATTTGTACATAAAAATTTGATACTGGGGCATTATGATAGTCTTCATGCCTCATCACATATCCAACACATCCATATTGCATGAGTATTTTAATTCTTTGAAATAATTCCCAAATGTCTTTATAAAATATATCTACTTTTGTTGGAGACTGTTTAAAACCACAAAACAAATAGAACTTTGTACCTTTCTTTGGATTGTAACGTTTCCAGATTTTAAGTGATTTTTCAATTATATCATGATCTTTCCAATTATCAAAAGCAAAAATAAAATCACCATGATAACGCGACCGTGATAACATTTCTGCCATTTCTTCGCCATAAGGACTTTCTGCTAACATGCGTTCATCAAGACCTTGCCGGAATTGAAATGGGCGTTTAGTCTCTATAAGTTGCTTCAGTAGTGGTCTCCAAATAGATGGGTCAGAAGCAAGAAAATTGTCATCCCATAAATAGATATATGGCCGAACAAGTTTTCCGTTTTTATCTTTCTCATCATCCAAGAACCATTGTAATTTAGAATATGGTAATATACAATTCTCTAGTTTATTAACACAGAATGGACAATGTCTTACACAACCACGGGTTAAAAAACCTATTGAATATTTTTGATAATCTTTAAATTTTTCTCGTTTAAAACCTTTCTTAACTTGTTGATTAATAAATTGATCATATAAATGATAGTAAGGCATCTGACGAGACATGCTAATCCCATACTCTTTACCTCCATGAAAGTTTCTAAGAGTATTTAGGAATTCATCATGTTCTAATTGGTTCATATCTTGTTCACGTTTTCTACGATATTCCATTACACTTACTTCATTGGCATAAAATCCAGTTCCTCCACATTTAAACTTCTTTTCTTCCGGTGTTCCTTTTGATCGTATATATAGTTCTGGTAATTTGGTAAACGTAAAGACACAAGACAAATATATTCTTGTATAATGTAAAGTATTTGCCTGAGGATCAAGAATTAATTCAAATGGAATTCCATTATCTTGGAAAAATCCTGCCAATTTTAGTAATACAAGATTTGGGTGACGCGTACCATTATCAAGTAGATCCGCATCAATTAGTCCTATTATTTCTTGTTTTTTTGACATATTATTCATTCATTGATTTTATAAAGGCTTTGCCTTTCTCTGTCAATACATAACCGCCTGTTTTACGCGAACCTTGATACTCAATCAAATTAAGATCTTCTGAAATAAGTTGCTTAAGGATTCTATCAATAGTAGGCATTGATATTTTTATTGCATCATGCAAGTCTTTTCTTTTAGCTATTCCTAGTTCTGAAATCTTTAACAGGACACTTTTTATCTTATCATTTATCTTATCATTTATCTTATCACCATCTGAGGAAATAAAATCATCCCCAATCAAGACTCTATCACCAAAACCTTCTCTACAAGGAATCTCAATCAAGAAATAACTTCTCTCTTCATTTGTCTCAATCACAGCAGGAGCAGAGCCATTTCTTCTTAATTCGTCTTGTATGGTTGGGATACCGGTTCCTCTACCTTCGGACAACTGAAGCTCTTTGAGATAATCGCCCAAACGACGATTACGGTAGCGGCGTGACTTCAGACGTTCAGCCTTTTGGATAGCATCAATGCTGATGGAACGGTCCGGACCGGCATAACTAAGAATGGAAATCTTTTCTGGCTCAATCGTAATCTCAACCGGTTCTCGTTCTTGATAATCTCTATGATACAAAGCATTAACGACTGCCTCTTCAATTGCTTGATAAGGATAGTTGAAGAAGATTATAGATTCAGCCTTGTCTTTCTGCTTAATGATACGTTTCTTGATAACATTCGTTTTGATATAGTCCAATGCCTGTTTTATCATATCGGGAACAGGGCCAACAATCTTTGGAACCTCAATCATGTTATTGGGATTCTTAATGCAGCCCTCGGGAAAGATAACAATATCTACTTGTGTTGTCGGGAAAAATTTGGCAGGATTCTTACAGAACATCATAGCGGCCACATTCTTGACTAGTTGACGTTCAACGGGCCCTACCAGCAGGTCCATTTGCGACAACAACTCGAACAGGGACAGCTTTTCGAAATCAGCAACCAAACGACTGTTGACTGTTTGCAAGTAATCCAGAACCAAGGCTCTTGAAATATCTGTTATCTCTATACTCTCATTACCCCTTTCATCAAATGGAGTACGATTCGCCATCTCACGCAATTCATCTAAGACTTCACCTCTCGCCTCAATAGTATTGGTTCCACTACGAACATACCACTTACATGGCGACTGATTACTTGCTGTAACTCGTTCACGTACATTATAAGGACGGTTCACTCCAGCTGGCACCCAAATAAGCAAAACGTATTTCCCGTCAATCTCCTGCATGTCGATTCGTGGCAAATAGAATGGCTCAATCTTATGATTGAACCCAACCATATCACGTTGTATCTTATCAAGTTCCTCTATAGGAATACCTGTCACTGGCCGTTTTGCGATACCTGTGTTTTCTTCTTCTTGAACACCTACGATGATGTATCCTCCGCCAATGTTATCAAAATCATTAGCGAAAGCACAAATGGTGCGATAAATTTTATCTGGATTCCATCCTGTTTTAAACTCAATACGGGTGGATTCTATTTTACGCTTATGAAGCAAGTCTTCTATGTTTACCGGAATAGCCATCTTGATATACTTATTTAGATTTATCCTTTTCTACATGAAGCAATTCTCTTACATCAACATCCAAAAGTTCCGCTATGCGAAATAATGTTTCCAAATCTGGTTGTGAAGCATTAGTACACCAACGAGAAACAGATGTCACATTCCTACCAACTTGCTCAGAGAGCCATTTAGCCGTTTTATTCTTTTCAACAAGGACTATTTTAATCCTATTCAATTGCTTCATAATTGAAATAATTTGTAGTTTAATGCAAATATATCAAAATTCAATGTAAAAAGCTAATATTGTTCAATTTATTTTGGTAAAATATCTTTCAATGATAATTTTATTCAAAAATTAACCACCATACCATTAGCCTTGTCAAGTTCATTCCAGCGAGTACAGAACAAATGTGAGTGGCGAACAGGAGGATAGTCTGCGAGCAGAGCACCAGTATTAATCAGTTCACACTTCTCGTTGATAATGCCGAATGATTCATAGTCGCTATTCTCAAACAAACGTTTAGTGCGCTTAAAGTATGTGGCACGAAGCACGGTAAATACCATATCCACGAACTTCCAACAATACACAAGGCTCATACGACATGTTACTACCCTTCAGCACCAGTTCTTTGTGCTTCAAGATACTAGCTACTACACTCTAGTTACCAACACGAACAAATGCCTACATCGGTCCATCATCTATGTTATAATAAGATATCTGAGCACCAGGCATCACTGTGAGTACAACGAACTCCTTGTCTTCAGCCTTTGCGAACGAGAGGTTGAATCAGGTATTGGATCAATGTGAGACTTGATAGCTTTGCTGATCTTCTCCGCATCATCTTTTACGTCATCAAGACCGACCGATAGTTTTATCATTAGCAATACCCCAAATGAGTCTGCCACCAATACCATTGGCAAAGGTGCTCACACTCTTGCACCAACTTTTCGGTTTCTTCACCTCCAGAGCCCCCTTCTTATCATATTTTGTTACCCCGCCTATCAGTTGGTGAATGTCTAGTACTTCCATTTTATATATAACGTATTGACCTACTATTTATTTAAATGTTTAGAGTTCTATCGAACATAACGATTCCCCTTTATATTTTATAATATGTAGCATCTGACTCACAGAAACAACAGATGATTACTTTACCATCAAAGTCACTCTCATGAATTGCCTTCAACGCAATCTAAGCAGCCTCTGCCTTTGGATAGCCATACACACCAGTACTAATACAAGGGAAAGCGATAAATGCTCTTTTCCTTAGCAATGTCAAGTGCAGTCTTATAGCATGAAACCAGCAACTGAGACTCGTCACCATTACCATAAAAACAGGTCCGACGGTATGGATTACATACTTGCAAGGCAAGTTATATGCCCCTGTTATCTTACTCTGACCAGTCTCGCAACCGCAAGAGTCATGCACTCCTTCAAGAGTTCGCGACCTGCAGCACGATGAATAGCACCATCCACTCCTCCACCATCTAACAACGAGCGGTTAGCTGCATTAACGATTGCATCAACTGCCAGCTTGGTTATGCCACCAACGACGAGTTCTATCTGTTTCATATACTTACCTCTTATTCCATATCGGTTAAAACCATATCGCAAAATTCGTTTGCATTATTTGCATTATAAATTTTAGCGCCAATATTCTTTAATGGTTCATAGCTATGTAGAGATTTTGAACCACCAAGTAAAAATATATATAACTTATTATCATCATTCAAATAATCACGGAAATAGCTTACAGATTCATTGATATTGCCTAAGTCACCATTTGTAATCAACACGGTAACTAGATCTCTAGATCTTACGTCTAACGTTGATTTAATTCTTGAAATTGGAAACTTAGTTCCACCGTGACCATTTGTTAATAGACGCTCCCTTACGTCATCATATTTATCACTCCAATCAACGTATGCATCAATTTTATCACTAAATCCTATAAATGCAACCTTGCTTTTTGTTGATTCAAAGTATGATAAAATACCATATGATGCAAGAACAGCCTGATGCATATTAGCAGATTCCTTCATCGCAGACCCCATACTACCGGATGTATCAACGACCAACAACAAATCCATTTGTTTGCTTTCAGTACCATTATCATCATTAGATACATATCCCCACTTTTTTGTAGTCATTCCAGGAATAAGTCGTGGAGATGTCATATATGTTAACATTAAATCCAGCTCCTCTATTGGGTCACCAATTCTCCATACAGAGGGATATGTATATGAAGACTTGTTTCCTGTATTCGAAAATTCAACAATTGGTATGATATTAGCACTTTGAACATTAAACCAAAGAACTCCCTTCTGCTTATCAGACATACCTATAATACCAGCAATTGCTAATAGGTCGATGAACTCTTCTACAGAGGTTTCTTCTGCGAGTACTTCTATTGCTTCTTTGACTTTATCAGGATCCGCAAAAACAAAAGCATTTCCGTGTTCATCGCCATCTTTAGGTCTACCAACACCCCATTGACCGCTCAGTTGCTGTGATCCTTGCTGACCGCTCTGTTGCTGTGATCCCTGTTGACCGTTCTGTTGCTGAGGTCCCTGCTGACCGCTCTGTTGCTGAGATCCTTGTTGACTACTCTGCTGGGGATTCTTTTGGTCTTCAACATATAGTTTAAAGAATATTTCTGCATATTCTTCAACTTTATCTAAAAATGACGATTTATCTTCTATGCCGTTTTTCGTGAATGAATCAGCTAATTGATGGACAATTTTTAAAAATTCAGGATCAGTTTCATTTATACCAAGATCTTCTTTCCAAATTGCCTCTTTTGTTAGAAACATTAATTTGCAATGCCTTGGACAAGCACTGATATTTGCACCTATTTTTATCCAATCGATTTCACTCTTTAAAGTTTCTTTACTATGTCTATAATAGTTTTTTGTATCAACAATAATATCAGCTGCTTGATTTGAAATTGCTCCACACGCATACTCGATATTTATACCAAGATGAGAGAAATGCTTATAATAAACATCTCTAATTCTTTTTAGCATTCTAAAATGAGTAATTACATCAAATGGGCAACACATATAGTGCTCTATTTCATGTCTTGTAAGTACTTTTACTTCATTCTGAAACTCATGATAACTTATAGGAAGTTTTCCGAAATTAAGATGAATCTGCCAAGTCTTATCTATAGTAATATAGTATTGCCCAGTTGAATAATTAGCATCATCCGGCAAAAGCATTTTGACAATAGGCATAGGAATCCCCAAGGAATTGTGATACTCCTTGACGAATACATACTCAATTGCTTCTTGGGCTTTCAATCTATATGTTTCAATATCAATTGACATTGTTTGCTTGTAAGTATTTGAATAATTCAGAATCTTCGTCCCCTTGGTAGGTAAAGATATATTTTTTCAATCTCTTAACTGACAAGTCGCATGCATCTCGTGTAATATCCAACAACTTAAATGGTTTTACTTTTTGTATGTCACCATTTGCAAGATCGGTACCAGGAATAACCGCTTGAATAAGAGATGACAGTTGAGGATTCGATATTATTGAATCTTTTTCGAGCTTAAATGTATATTCCTTTATTTCTATCTTTTTGATAGAACGGTTAACTCGCTCTGAAATGTACTGTCGATTGGGAATATCATATCTAAATGCTAATTCTGATTTTATAGCCTTAAGCTTCGAAATGTCACCTTTTGAGTTATCTATCTGGTTGTTATAGGACACAATCTTATCATAAACTGGAGCATATTTTTCATTTAAGACTGGAACAATCTCTGCAGATATTACAAGAGAATTATATGATGAGTTTCTTATTTCTTTAAGATACTCATTGAATTCTGGAACTGAAAGTGTTCCTGTCTTAACTCTTTCAAAACCCATAAGAAGATCTTTAATACCATCAAACTCATTTTTGATCATTTGTATGATATTTCGAGTTCCATCTAAATCAATATTTGTTACAAAAATGGATGTTTGCTTCCCTGAATTTGTATTTTTCCAATGTTCAGTTAAAGTTGACACATACTTTTTGCTCAGAACAGCTCTATGCCAAATCATATATGGGGCTAAAACCTCAATATGATTTACATTGACTTCTCTGTTTCCAAGGAACCATGCAAGAGCTTTTCCATATCTGTACAGGTCTTCTTTTACTCTGACGCTTAGTGGTAACTTGATTTTTGAGCACACTTTTTCTGGTGCACACATATGACAATTCTCACAAAGAATCTTGTCAACAGACAAGTTATCATTAGACTCCTTAAAGGCTCTTTCACATAGGCGATATGAAGCAATTATGTAGTTGATAAACAATTCGGCTTCTTCTGTATATGGAATATTCTTAACAATTTCTTGAAGTTCTTCTAGATTAACATCCTGAAGATATTCCTCAATACGATCATTATAAGATGATTTATCTCGTTTTCCAATAGTACTGAAACTGTCATAATCAGGCATGGTTATCGGAAGTGCAAGAGCAAATCTATCCTTGAATGGCAAAGACAATTCTGTGTTCGCATTGTCCTTTGGGTTCAAGGTTGCAAACAGGGTGAAAGCAGGAACAATCATACTCTGATCATGATATTTTACTGACCCTTCTGCGAGCAATGACAATAGAATATTTTGTGCGTATGGAGATAAACGATTTATCTCATCAATGATTTTCCATCTTGATGTGACAAATTCGTTCCAGACCACTGACAACTTACCATTATCAAGTGGTTTGTTTCCTGTCATTTGAGCAAAATCTAAACTACCAAGGATTTTTTCTTCTGTCAATTGTGGATGTCCTCTCAATATACAATCTTCAATCTTTTCCTTGGTAAGATGGCAAAACAACTGACCTAAATACTTAGACAAGGTGGTTTTTCCTCCGCCATGTCCTCCATACAACATCATTGTGCCACGCTCAACAAGTGCATTGATTACAGCAAGCGTTTCTACCAAATACACTTTTCGATCTTTCAACTTCTCGTTCGAGAACTTTGCACCTTCAAGTTCTGAATTGTGCACATACAAATTGTTTATTCGTATGTTATCCAATGCCTGAATTATATCAATATTTGTCATTATTAGTATTCTTTTGTATATGATAATTTAATAAGTCCACTCTCCAATAGTTTTCGGAGATAGTCATGATCTAAATCAGATGGCGTTAACTCTAAAGACTCTTTTTGTTGAAGCCAGTTTATCTCTGTTTCCAATCCAGATTTTTTCATGATGTCTTCAAATATCTGCTGAGTTTTATTCTTATCCTCAAGCATTGTATCTAAAGTTTCATCAGAAATAGAATTCATAAAATCAGAGAGTGGCCCTAAACCATTCACAATTGTTGCCAGAGTTCCATTTTCAGAATCATATATTGAGTCAATATCATTTTGTAATTCTGGATGAGTTTTTGCAATCTTTTCCAACATAGCTTTTTTGGTCTTGTTATAGTTTGCCAAGAATTCATCAAAGCAGTCTTTTACTTCGTCAAAAATCTTTATTTCTGAACTATGGAGCTTTGCAATTTCATTATGACATTTGTTTAGTTTTGGAACGATTTCCTCAAATTTCACAGTAAGTATCTGTGGTAGTACATTAGCGTTTCTTACTGTCTTGTAATTCTTTATGAGCAGATCTATCTCACCTTCTTTTTCGAATCCATCCCAAGTTTTATTAAACGACAATTCATCTTCTGCATAGAATTCTTTTATGTCAATGTACTTGGCTTCAATATCATTCCAAGTATTCTTAATAAAATTATTCAAGCATTCAGCTACATCTCCTTTTGTTGCCAACATGGTGTCATCGAACTTCTTGAAAAGTTGCTTAAGTGTATCATCCGAATTACTTGAGATGCCAGTATCAGAAAGTATGGTTATTACTTTCTTAATAGACGCGATTCTGTTTCTTACTCGCAAGTATAGTTTTGACTTATTTTCGGACTCATTAAGTGCTGTAAGATTCTGTCCATTTTTTATAGACTGCTTAATTATTTCGGAATAGAATGATATTGTCTCATCATTCTTTTGTTCTTCCGTATATAGATCTTCTACCTTTGTATAAGCCAATTCAGAAATGTCTGCTAAACCAACAAATTCATCCTCTAAATCTGTCAAGAATCCATCAATATTATTCTCAAATTCATCTGGCTTATTAACAAATGCTGAGACATCTGATTTCAACTTTTTATTAAATTCAGAGATGATTTTATTAAATATACACTTGTCATCATCAAAAGAAATGTTTTCAAGTGTACTTAATATTGAATCAATTCTAGAAGAATATGTTTCATAATTACCTTTTAGGAAATCTCGCAATTTAGCAATATTATTTTCGTTATTCTTTGTATGTTCCTCAACCCATGACACAAATGCATCTAACCCTGGAGCTGTCATTTTTTCATACAAGAATCAAATAACTGTTCAAGTTGCTTTGTGCATTTTTCAAAATCTTTTTTGGTAAGGATGTTTGAAATCCTTTCCTCAATTGCGTTAAGCTCATCTTGCCACTCTTGCTTGCTAAGCTCTAATTTAAGAGTTTCGGCATATTTATCACCTTTTTTTATCTCAAGAGCCTTATTGTATTGCTTTGTAATTTTATCAATATTCATATGGTTACTCTTTTAATAAATCTTTGATATATTCATAAACCTTGGTATAACTCAATGCTTCTGCCTGACAATCTCTACAGAACTTTAAGGTTTCGTCCATTCGAACTTTATATGTAGAATTAGTCAAACTTGTTTGAAGAAAGGCCTTGAACTTATGAATATCAGACTCGTCAATTGAAGTTTCTTTTGCAGGATGCAATTTTGCATCAATGACATTTTGAACTTCTGATCTTGGCGTCAAATATCTAGCATACTGTGTCCAACACCAATCACCATCATATCTTTGTGGCTGACCATTAGGCTTAAGATCAGAAAGGTTAATAAGTTTTGATGTCAATGAATCCTGATATATTGTATTGATAGGTAACTGATATTCTTTCTCGATAAGTTCCTTCTTATTCTTTAAGGATATCAAAATACCATTAATTTGATGTTCAACAACTTTGGCTTGTGAAACTATATTTGAGATTCTCCATACGATTGATGAAATTATTGCAAATATTGATACACCATCCTTGTCTTCTAATACGATTCTCTTACAGTTTGACAGTAATCTAGATACCAATTGTAATTCAGATACATATACTTGGAAAGGCATTTTCTCTGGATTCGCTTTCGCATAATTCTTAGAATACAACAAATCTGTTATAGCTGCTATGTGTTGAGTTGAATTCGATATTGTTGAAACAAGCTCTGTTTGCTTTTCTTCAATTCTTGTATTCAACTGACTACGCAACAAAGAGAAATCAATCTTTTCGATATACGCTTTAAGATATAGCAATTTTATCAATGTACGCCCCTTGCTAAATCCATAAGACATATCATTATTATATGAAGCTATCCAATGATCATTTAGAGAATCCTTCATAAAAGTCAGCAGTTCGTCCAACTTACTTACAGATCTCTCATTATTCATCATAGCTGTGAAAGAACACAGATGTTTAATGATGTAGTCTTCATTATCATAAGAACTCATCAATTTACTGGCAGTTTCTCTTGATAAAATATTTAATATTTGATCAAAGAATAAGGATTCGTTAATCCTATCTTCAATTGGGGGCAGATACAAAGCATTTCTAAAGTTTCCTACTTCTTGAAGGATCTTTAATAATGATTGATAACTTGATGTAGGCTTCTTTGCATTCTCCAATATATAGTACATTGCAAGATACTTACTTTTTGTATCAGTTATATCTGCAGATTCAAGACTGGTAAAATCCCAAAGAATATTGTCTTCATAATCCCTCTTTTCGCAGATTAGGTTTTCCATTGCTGACTCATGGTCTTTTTTCTGCGCAAGAGAAATTGTGTTAATAACACAACTATCCCCTTCCAATACAAGTCTGGAATAGTGTTCAATTGTTCTAATAGCCTCCTTTTGCTTTGTCCATTCTCTATTTTTAATAACGTCAATGGCTGTATGGAAGTCGTATGTACGATTGTCGTCAATCAAAACAATATCATTGCAAGATCCAGCTACTATGACAATTTTTGCCACAGAGTCAATAAAATCTGCTATTTGTCCCCCAAAATTGAACTGATAGTGATTGTAATCCTCAAAAACCAACTTTTTCATTTTACAGATTGGCAGAAGGTTACCTGAACCATCCTTACATACTTCTTCTTTCAGTTGGCTTATATATTCATGTTCTTGGAGATATACTATTCTAATAGTTTTACTTGCATTGGTATGCAAGTCATTCTTTTG
>OHRQ01000706.1_pt1 | contig 13819 bp, 12 predicted proteins | sample 1578471 | NCBI WGS metagenome assembly OHRQ01 (sample SAMEA3879602, study PRJEB24766) | human gut metagenome | biome: human-associated habitat; feature: feces | place: USA | collected 1985/1987 | reverse complement strand
TAGTGTATAATTAATTATTAAAAATATTTACAGAAATGAGGGATAACATGCCACAGACGGACAGACATAAAAAAAGAGAGATTCCAATTGAATTTGATTTCTATAATACATTAGATAAGCTTCCTGTAGAAAAGAGATGTACTATCATTATGATTTCGTGTGGCAGTACAACTATCAAGATAAATGAACATTTTCAGACTGTGAATGCTCCTGCTGTGCTTTGCATTTCACAATACGATAAGTTTCAATGTATAGAAAAGACACATTTAAGCGCCAAGGCATTTCATTTTGACCCTTGGTATATTAAAGCATGCCTTAGATTTGAAAATCTTGATGACGACATCAGTATTGATGATAAATATGTTTATGAAAGAAATATGCTTTACATGTTTACCAGACATTCTGGAAATTTTCAGGGAATATTTCATTTAACACCACAGCAGTATATTCACATTAATGAATTAATGCTGATGATTGGTGCTGAAACCTATGCGCAGAGTGACGATTACTGGACCTGCCGCATAAGAAGAATGCTGCGTCAGACGATAAACTGCATATACGATATCTATGTCGACCAGCGCAAATTAAAATTCTACGAATTGTCTGAAAATACTAACCCAGTAACAATATGTACAGACTATATTCACGCCAATTACCAGAATGATATTACCTTAACTTCCCTGTGCGAACTCGTTCACCTTAACCGCACAACATTAAACCAGCGCTTTAAACAGCAGCTAAACTGCACCTGTATAGAATATCTGCTTCACTACCGCTTAAAGATTGCGCAGGAGCTGCTATCCAATACCAACCTTAAAATCGAAGAAATCTCCAGTCAGTGCGGCTTCAAATATGGCTCGTACTTTAACCGCCAGTTCACGAAATGCTTAGGTATTTCACCGTCTGAATTTCGCAAGAACCCAACTGGATATGGTTCATTTGAAGGTGGGAAGGTGCGGAAATTGTGACGGGTATGTTATTTTTGATTGTATAAAGTATAGAACATTTGTTTGTTTTGTGCTATAATATTTAAAAATAGCAGAGCATCACTTACATAGAAGAAAGAAACCTTATAATAACAACTCAATATAGGAGGTCCGATTATATGAATAAATCAAGCATTATTATGTACACAACAGAAGATGGATTAACAAAGATAGAAACTACCTTTGATGAAGATACTGTATGGCTTTCTTTAGACCAGATGGCAGAACTGTTTCAGAGAGACAAATCAACCATTTCCAGACACATAAAAAATATATTTCAAGAGGGAGAATTAGTTCAATCATCAACTGTTGCAAAATTTGCAACAGTTCAAACCGAAGGAACACGTACTGTAGAAAGAAATATTGATTATTATAACCTTGATGTCATTATCTCTGTCGGATACCGTGTAAAATCTCTTCGTGGAACACAATTTCGTATATGGGCTATGGGAATTTTAAAAGAATATATGAAAAAAGGATTTGCCCTAGATGATGACAGACTCAAACGATTAGGTGGTGGAAACTACTTTGATGAATTGCTTGCCCGTATCAGAGATATCCGTTCCTCTGAGAAAGTTTTCTGGCGAAAAGTACTGGAAATCTATGCAACCAGCATAGACTATGATCCTCGTGCAGAAAGTTCTATTCTCTTCTTTAAGCAGGTACAGAATAAAATGCACTGGGCCGCTCACAAACATACTGCTGCGGAAGTTATCTTTGAACGTGCAGATGCGGAAAAAGAAAATATGGGACTCACCTCATGGGAACATGATGAAATTCATCGTTCAGATGTTGAAATTGCTAAAAATTATCTTACTGAGCAAGAGCTGGATGCTCTTAATAAGATTGTTACTGCATACCTTGATATTGCAGAAGTACACGCCCTTAACCAGGAGCCTATGTATATGAAAGACTGGCTTGAAACCATAGACGATTACCTCAAAATGACACGCCGAAATATTCTTACCAGCAGCGGTCATATCAGCCATAAACAAGCCATTGAAAAAGCTCATGCAGAATATAATAAATACAAGAATCGTCTTGAAGATAAGCTCTCTCCTGTTGAGAAGGATTTTATTAAAAGTATTGGCGTATTGGAACATATAATGGACAAGTCAAAATAAATTGTGAGTAAATGTTAGTAAATACAATCTTCTATGATAAATAATCAGGCTGAATACTCCTGTGTGAGCATTCAGCCTTGTCCTAACTATTCAATATAAAAACTAATTTGCGATGCATATATCAGATGAAGTTCCATGCATTGACTCCTTTTTTATATTTGTTAAATAACCTTTTAATCAGTAGCAGTTATTCGAATTTTTCGAATAACTCTATTTAATCCTGTCTCACTTCTAACCGCCTCGAATTGCACACGGTTAAAATCCTGATTATAAAGTTCATTTCAGCTTTTGTCTTGGTAATCTCCGCTATAATTTTCCTTGCCTCCTGAAGAATCTCTCTGTCATCTGCGCGCTCATTATTCACATTAAATCCGACTGCAATAATCATTTGAAGATTATAATGTTTGGTATCACATGTAACCTAACGAGAATCTTCCGCTTGAACTATCCGGAAATTCCGAATAGTTGAATCTTTCTCAAGCTCTGAATCTAAATAAATCTTTTTAATGTGTTCATTTACTGTACGAACATCCACACCATCAGTTATGTCGCCTTGAAAGATTTAAAAATTTTTGTAGGGAAATCCCGATTAATATCCTGCGGAATATCCAGAGTGATACTTCATGTTAAACCCCTCTAATTAATCACTATTGTACTGGAACTGAATGTTACTTCTTCCTCTTTACTATTTTATCATATCAAGCATCAAAACACTTGTGTGTTTTGCGTTATAATATTTACAAATACCTTATACTCATGTTTGTGCAAACATTATGTGCTATTTCTTCTCAATCCCCGGAAGATTACTTAATTCCAAACTGCTAAGTGTCGTCATCTGTTGTACTGCCAGCTCATGCAATAAATGCATTCTATCCGCTTGGATTTTTCCTTGCTTAATCAAAATAGCATTATAGCTTTCCATATTAGCTAACACAAGTAACTGATAGATTGTTGCACTATCTCTAATATTCCCTTTTTCATTCGGGTTACTGTCACGCCACTCTTTCGCTGTCTTACCAAATAATACCGTATTTAGTAAATCTGCTGCGCTTGCATAAGTATACGAAATCTGCTGCGGTGTAAGTACCGGTGGAATAAGATTTTCTTTTATCGAATCTGTGTGAACTCTGTAATTCAACTTTGAAATTTCACGATTAAGATTCCACCCTAAAGATAATCTGGCATTCTCACCTTCTTTCAGACGTTGATAGTCTTCAATTATATATAACTTAAATTCTGGTGAAATCCATGATGCAAATTCAAATGCTATATCCTTATGTGCATATGTAGCCGCATATCTACCACCTTTTGTAACAATCCCTATTGCATTTGTTGATTCAACCCATCTTTTAGGAGTCAATACAAAACTATTGGTTCCTGCTTCACCTTTAATTGCCTCGAATTCGATACAATTAAAATTAGGATTGTGAATGGATTCCCATAGACCTATGAACGCTATAGTGTTTTTATTGCGCAACCAGTTCTGAATAACATATCCTGGATATTCGCCTTCTCTCTTTTTTGCTATATCTGTCAACGATATGTAATCATTTTGTAAATCTTCTGAATATATACTAATATCAATTCCATTCGCATGAATTGTATCCTTAATTATCTTCACCATATTTCTTCTCCTTTTCTTTCACCATATTTTCCATTCGAATATAATATGCTAAAAGTCTAAGGACATAATGCGGTGCATTGCGATTCCCTCTTTCCCATTCTGTAACTGTTCTGTAAGGGATATCAAAACACTCACAGAATTCCTTACGATTCATCCCTGTAGATTCACGCAATTTTTTTATTTCAATTTGACATTTGTTTAGTTGTTCCATAAGTTATTACCTCTAATTTACACATTGTGTATATTATATCACGCAAATCATCATTACACAATGTGTAAATAAAAACACTTAATGTTATCGCAAGACTTTCTCAAGCACAAAAATTGATTTATCATTCTCTCAATCCTTTCCATAATATAATTCGCGGACGTCTGGGTATCTTAATTCTCCCAAACGTCCGCGAATTATTACTAACCTGCTTAAACTGAGGCTTTCTTCGTTAGCAGACACACAGTCTCCACATGGGTACAAATTCAAATCATATCCCCACAAAAGCACGAATATCTGAGTAATATTTTTACAGTACAAATACCGTTCGTGTAACCCTTTTCCCACAAAATATAAATGCCATTAATTTTATACCACCCTAATGCAAACCTTAACTATTTTTCTGTTCAATATCTTCAATAGAGTGTGACTCGTCCTGTACTTCTTTTGAAATATGGTTAGAAAGTTTATACTCACTTACTTCCATTTATTAATATCTTTCAAAGCATCTTCCCTACAAGTTCGCTTTCTCTTTATACCAACATCTTATATTTTCGGTGTATAAAAGTCGCTATTTCGGCTGCAGGCATATCATCAATGGCTTTTGCAATAGTTTGATTACTATAAAGCCCATCTATATTTCCAATGTCAGCGGAGTCAACTCTCAAGAGACATATTTTGTCATCATTGCCCGTATTAATAAGCTCCTTTACCGCTGACCACTCAATATGACCCGTCCAGTTTTTTTCCTTATAATCTGGAGAAAGTAAAACCACAACACAATCACAGTTCTTAAAGTAAATCTGCCTAAGTATGCTATCTCCATGCACACCATTTATAAGCACATCATGCCATGAATCATAAAAAATATCATCTTTATTATAACCCAGTTTCAGAAGCTCCTCACAAAATGGCTCAACAAATTGTTTTCTATATTTCCCTGAAAACGTTATCCCAATTTTAAAGTGTGGCACTCGAATTTTCATACCTCTATCTCGTTTTATTGATTCTTGCTTTGACACTATACTATATTGAGGAATAGCAACATCAAAATCATCTCTAGTCTTTTCCAACATATTATTACGTTCATTAATAAGTACCCTTTCTCCACGTACATCTAATATTCTTTTTTCCATGTCACCTGAGAAAGCAGATGTTTCAATATCTATAACCTGACGATACTGTGGATTGTTATTACCAATATCAATCATTATCTCTTGATCTCCGAGCGGTGTTTCAAATATCAATTTAATCTGTTTTTCGGAAGTTCTGAGATAGCACCAATCTATTCGTTCATCATATCCTAACGTACCATCAATTTTTGCAATCCACTTTTCTTTTGAATTGGCATATATATGAACAATCTTATCCGTTCGAACCAACAAATCCACTCGATATTGTCTCTCGTTGAAAGAATCACACAATTTTAGCGATGCACAACAATCTTGTACCATCTCAAGTACTTTTTTATTCTCAATATGTTTACAAACTTCAATCAAAAATGGAATCGCATCTTTCCTTCTGTAACGGAATGACAGATTGCTAATTGTACGCACGCACATCCATACTCTTTCACCATTGTTACCATGAGATAAAGAAGAACCAGAATAGTGATCCTCTAATATGCTTAATAAAAAATTATAGTCCTCTTCTGTACCCACATACCCTAACTGATAGGTCGCATATATATTCGTTGGATATGTTTGAAGCTTTATTCGAGCACTATTTCTATTGCAGCATTGAGTAATCTCATTGAATGTCAAATGTTCTTCAACGTCTATACATAACCTTTCATGAGTATGAACACTGAAAAAAAACTCTTTTTCTATGCAATCTGTTTTGAAAACCACCTCAAGGATATCTCCAATAACATCAAACTCTATCGTTTTTTCAAATTCATCTTCCTCACATTTAAAATGAAAAAGAACTTTCTGTGTCTGCTTTAGTAATATCTTCCCTGAAATTGGTGTCTTTATTGTAAGATTCACATGCGTAATCCCATCATCAGATTTAATTCCAGAGCGAACTAGACCTGCGGGCATACATACACAGCTTCCAATAGCACGATACAAAATGGTTGTAAATGTCATATCGCCTTTATTCCGTTTAGCAAAAAGGCTAATTTTATTCAAAAATGCCTCATTATATGCAGTATTAAGGCTATTTAGTGCAGCCTCAGAAGTACAGTTTATAACGTACCGTTTGATTTCATTAGCTTTAGTGATGACCACTAATTCACTTGCATGATAGTTATAGAAAAACTCATTTTTAGGATCTGCAACATCATCTGGGAGTGCAATTATTCTATATATTTCACCACCCACTGGATTGCCAATGATAATTCCTCGGATATCCTCAGAGTAGTAGACAACATATTTTCCATTTAAAGAAAATGACTTTTGTTCAAGCCAATGATAAAGATACTGATCAAATAGCGGAAAACGAAGTCCCTCACTATAGGAAATAGTCTGCATATTGTTACCAGAGTCTGTTTCGTAATTATAATCAATATACAGCTTCATTGATTTTTTGATGGTTACTTCTTTGGAATTTTGGTCCCACGTTAACTCTGCCCAAAACAGTACTTCTCCATCGTCAATTTCATCACTGTATCTTGCTGGAACACGTTGTTCTTCTTCACATAACAACAAGGCTGTTTTATAGCTAGTTATTGCAATATCAATAAAATTCTCTTTAATTGGCAATACAAGCAGAACCTTTTCTGCATTACAATCAAATATTAATAATGACTTGTCTTCAGGATTAGAGCCTTCAAGAACAAGAATTGATTCTTGACCAGTGACCATCTTTATTATACTGATATTATCATAGTACAAAATTGGTATTAATTCTTCATTATTCTCAGAATCAACAGCAATAAGGGTATTGCTATTCTCAATGCTCAGCCAAAGGGTTTCAGCATTGTATGCACATCCCGATACATTTTCTTTTGAATATTCACGTACACACTTCAAACCATCTGAAATAGAAACTTTAGTGGAATTGATCTGAGCAAAAAACATCGTATCTTTGAATTGAAAAATACCCTTCCACTTAATATTGTCCATTATATTCCCCCCTTACGATAAGCAGACTACTTTATCTTAAGCACAAACGATCAAAATCTGCTGTCAGACTAGAAATTGTATGCAAAATATATAATTTTATATGCAATATTAGGATTTGTAGAGCGAAAAATGCTTCAAAGCATCTTTTATCGCTTCCACCTTTTCCGCTGTCGGATGCTTCCTCGGCTGTTTCAATTCTTCTACCGCATTAGGAGCATCATACATCGGCAAGCCTAAATCTCTCTTTACCTCTGCGATATATGCGGTATGTACTTTGAAGCCGTATTTAGCTTCTATGTACTCCTTTATCATTTTGTAGGTCACTCGTTCCTTGGGCTTGTACTCTTCGGCTCTTTTAGCGATATTATCAAGCGGAACTTTTCCCTCACCTTCGCCAAACTCAACTTTTACGTTGATATGTCCGTCTGGCTTTTTGTGGGAAAGCAGTACAACCGTCTCAACGGTACTTTCGTTGTCCCAACAAAGTTCCTGCGTCTCCCTGTCTCCAAAATACACCGGAAAACGGAACTTTATGTGCTTCAGGAATCTGCCATCTGGCTGCTCCTGCTCGTAAATGTCCACCTGTTCTACAAAGCTGTTAAGAAATTCTTTCTTCTCCAGGTCGGTGAACTTATCATATAGTTTATCAAAATATAAAAGAAATTGATAGACGTTTTCTTCTGATATTTTCTGTTGCCGGATATTCAGCAGGCGGTTCTTGACTTCTTCTATACTGTTCTCCACGCCTTCAATCTCATCATACAAACGGTATAACCTTGTCTCCATATCCTGATATTTCTTCTCATAAAATTTATCCATGATATCCAGACTGTCCATCTGCTGTCCAAGTCTTGCTTTTGCTCCGGTCAGCTGCCTGTGCTGTTTTTCCAGTCTTTCAATCTCTTTTTCTATTTCTTCTGTATCTATTCTTGAACCGATTTTATTCAGAATTGCTTCTTCAAATTTCGGATTCTTCACCAGCTTCCGAATAACTTCTTCCACTGCATTGTTAATCTTCTCCTCGCTCCATTGTTTACGATATCCACATTTATGACCATCTACCAGGCGACGATGTTTGCAGGCATAATAGAAATAATCCTTATATAAAGTTCCGTCTTTCTTTTTCTTTCTATTCACGTTTCCATACATACCGCTTCCACATAACGGGCATCTCAATATTCCGGATAAAATATGCTCATGATCGAGGCTATGTGTCTTTTCATATTTCACACCTGTTTTTTCCCGTTTTTGATGTGCCAGCTCCCAGTCTGTTTCTGAAATAATCCCTTCATGGATACCATCGTGCAGCATATAATTTTCCTGCTTTACAATGCGATATTCATTTCTTGTACCAGAAACTTTCTCGTTTTTCCTTCGTCCATAAGCCAGCTTTCCACAGTATACCGGATTATCCAGAACGCCTTTTATAAATGAAGCGGCAAATGCGTCCAGTGTATTATTCTGTCGTTTTTTCTTTTTATATCCATGCTGGTTCAGCCATGCAGCAATCGCAGAGATTCCCATATTGGTATGAATAAATTTATCATAGATCAGACGAATAATCTCTGCTTCGTCCTCTGCGATCTGCAATTCTCCATTTACCAATTCATAGCCATATGGAGCAAACCCGCCGTTCCATTTTCCTTCTCTGGCTTTCTGCTTACGTCCCTCCATTGTCTGCACAAGGATATTCTCTCGTTCAATCTCTGCCACCGCAGACAGAACAGAAATCATCAGCTTTCCGCTATCTTTTGAGCTGTCAATCCCATCTTCAACACAGATCAGATTCACTCCAAAATCCTGCATCCTCTGCAAAGAGTTTAATACATCTGCCGCATTACGACCGAATCTGGAAAGCTTGAACACCAATACAAACTGTACCTCATCTGTTCCATTCTCAATATTATCTAACATTCTCTGAAATTCCGGTCTGCCCTCTACGCTCTTTCCAGACTTACCTTCATCGGAATACTCATTTACGATTTCCATATTCTGAAATTCCGCATATCTCTTGAGTTTTTCTTTCTGAGCATCCAGACTGTAGCCATCTACCTGCATGGTTGTGGATACTCTGGTATATATATCGCATTTAATCTTTTTATTCTTCATAATCTTCCTCGCAGTATAACTCTGTTTTATTGTCCCAACCTTATTTTAGTACTTGTTCCAACTACTTTCAATACTTATTTTCCGTATTGACGCATTTCTTCGCCAATCATATAATTAAGTTAGATACAGAGCATTTCTGTTATCAAAATATTGCCCGCCCACCATCGGCGACTTATAAATGATTGGCTCGAAAATATTGTTCGCTTACCGGAAGCGTCTAATAAATGTCCGGCTTGAAAATTATTTAGAAATAATTTCTGTTTTTGATATTGTGTTTTTATCACACATTGCATATACTATAAATACACAAAAAAGCCAAAAAAGAGGAGGTGTTAGTATGGCTACTTCAAGTATTACTCATAATTTTGTCGTATCCAATCCAAATAGCGTAAAGCGTTTTGTCGCAGCAATTGACGAAGCTGACCGTGACCGCACACCAAAGCAGACACTTCCCGGACGTCAGTTAACAAACCCACAGGAAATCTTAGCTTTAATGTCAAAAAGGAAGAAAAAACATGTCTGATAAATATTTTACCGTTAATATTCGGGCATATTTGGATAAAGACGAACCGACATATATCGGAGAGGAAAGTCTTTACGACTTACTCTCCGATTTTTCTTGTCCCAAAAATCCCGATGTGGAATACTTTTTATTACATAATGCGATTGAGTTTACCAAAAAAGATCAATCTATCACTTATCTGGTATTTGATGCTGAAGATGCTTCACTGGTTGGTTATTTTTCACTTACAGTAAAACCAATCTCTGTCCGTGCTTCAAATATCAGCAAGACAATGGCAAAAAAGCTGTCTCGTGTCAGTATTTTGGATGAAGAAACACAATCCTATACTACCGCAGCTTACCTGATCGCCCAGTTGGGAAAGAACTATTCTCTTCCAAAGGAAAAACGAATTCCTGGAAATATTCTACTGGGATTTGCACTGGAAACCATATCCAGTCTCAAATATTCCGTAGGTGGCGTTATGGAGTTTCTTGAATGCGAAGATAATGAATTTCTTCTGAGCTTTTATACGCAGAATCATTTCAAGCCATTTGATACTCGTATTACCGCTTCTCAGAATAATGAGCCACACACTCTGCATCAGCTTTTAAAATTTATTTGATTTAAAAGTACATGAAAAAGCGACAGTCTGATTTACATTTTGTATTTCAGGAAACTGCCGCTTCTTTTTCTTCTTTATTCTGTTTTTCTTCCTCCAACTCCCGGAGGACTTCAGCGCCGTACTTATCAATCATCCGTACCAGAAAATCAATGCACCGCTCAAATTCAATATTCTGTTGCATAAGCTCCTCCCGTTATTGTTTTGATCTGAGCTTATTTTACAGAACCTGCCGGAAAACCACATTGAATAGAAATTGATTGTAAATTGACACAATCAATTTAAAAATATCCGCATTTTCTTGATCAGGAGTTATATCCACAGATTGGATTTTCCATTGGAAAAACTCTATCTGGTCTTTTAACATAATACGTGCAATTTAAGGCGGGCAACTTGCCCGCCGTAAATCTTTAAATTATGCTTTGATTTTTCCAGAAAATATTTTACTTACTTTGTTTTTCATGAGTATGAATACAATTTTTACTTATTTCCGTATCTGCGAAAACTCTTATAAATAAAAGGCAGTAAGGCTATTGCCATCACTGTATACATTACCATTACAAGCGGAATTTGTCGAAATACACAATTCCCAATCTGATAAATAAGTGGGACTTTTACACTTGCCTGTACATTTGTCAAAATTGTTGGTATCAAATTGAAAAGCGTTGTATACCCAGAAAGTGCCCGTCCTATAAATGGCAATAAGCAATATAAAAAGAACGGAATGCAAACAGCGACACTAATTGTATGCATTTTAGCCGCTACTAACATAGACACTACAGCCGCCAGCATACTGGCTATAAATCCACATACAACTGTCAACAAATAGTATTGTCCATATGACATAATGTAAATACTATACGCCTGATACATTTGATAAGGTGTATTCATACCACTGGTTCCCATAATTCCAAAACAAATCACACTAAGTAATATAATTCCCATACAATAAATCATAACTGTCGTAGCTATTCCTGCCAGTATTTTTGTTTTAACAGCTTTTGTACGTCCATACTTTGTAGAGAAAAATACTGCATCTGCTTTTGTCTGAAAATCATCTGCAAATATTCCAGCACAAATAAAACCAACTATGATTGCCAGAATAATATAATACGTTTCTACATACATAATCATAGTATCCCACGAACTATAAGATTCGTATTCTACTGGTAATTTTATTTCATTATATTTCTTTTCCAAGTATTTTTTCTGTACAGAAGTCTTTCCATATTCTTCTGCCATCTTTTCCATATTTTTATGATAAGTGTCATAGAACTCTTGCACATTTTCTTCTGTAATTTGATTCAGAACACTTTCATCATATTCTGCATCCGGTGTTAATACCGATATTATAAAACCCCTAATATCATCTATCGGTTGTAATGTCGTTCCGTAAATCGCATTTTCTTCTGAGGATTGTGTCATCGCATTTTTATTTTGTTCTATAACTTTTCCAAGTTCATCTTCTGTCAATGTACCTTTCCATGCTCGTCTGTTATCTGTAAGTTTTCTTGTTGCCATAATTCCAGTACTAGCATTTCCATTCTCATCCACATAGCGATTACTTGTAACTGCAAATCCGCTAAAAATGACAGCAAGTATCAATGCCAATCCGATTGCAAATACATTAATTTTCTTTGAAAAAATTCGTTTTAATTCTAATTTAAGCATCTTGTTTTTCCTCCGATTTTTCTCCAAAATAAAATAGAAATGCATCTTCCAGATTTTTTTCTACAGCCACAGCATCTTCTGTTGGCTTTTCTATTGAAATAATTCTAAGCTCTGCTCCGGTTTTTGTTGTTTTTATATTTCCAACCAAATATTCATTCATATATTTGTCTATCATACTTCTCGAAACATTACATTGCCATACCTTTTCTCTCATAGAAGATACTAAATCTTCCGCAGTACCTGCATAAAAAAGTTCTCCATCTTTCATTAACATAATGTTATTCGCAATGTACTCAATATCCGATACAATATGTGTAGACAAGAGCACCAAACGTTCTTCCGACAATTCACTAATTAAATTACGAAAACGTATTCTTTCATTCGGGTCTAATCCAGCGGTAGGTTCGTCCAGGACAAGAATTTGCGGATCGTTTAACATCGCCTGTGCTATTCCTACACGTCTAACCATTCCTCCAGACAAATTCTTCATTTTTCTTTTACTGAATTTTTCCATTCCTACTTGATTTAATAATTGTTTCACTTTTTTTCTGGCAAACGGTATTTTTAACCCTTTTATAGAAGAAATGTACATCATGTAATCATATACGGTCAAATCTGGATAATATCCAAAATCCTGTGGTAAATATCCCAGAACTTCTCGGTATTCACCTCCTAGTTTCCATATATCTTTACCATTCCATAATATTTGTCCTTCTGATGGTTGAACAATCGTACAAAGCATACGCATTAATGTGGTCTTTCCTGCTCCATTTACTCCAAGCAGTCCATAAATTCCTTTTTCCATAACACAATTCACTTTATTAACAGCATTTACTTCTCCGTATTGTTTTGTTACATTTTTAAATTCTAATTTCATACGTGTAATCCTCCAAAATTTTTTCATCAAATAGCAATGACTTCTGAACACAAAAAATAAAATATACAAAAGTCAATATCAGCATAGCCACCCATACCGGAGTTACAATTTTCTGATAAATAACATCATTTGCAACAATCATCATCCATAAACCAACCCATACCAGACAAGAAAGCACTGCTATATATTCTGATTTTTCCCATCTGCTGTACAATACACGAAAACATATACAACATGAAACATTTACCGGAAGCAAAAAATTAACCACCAAATCACTTAACGAGAGTATTGTTGTTTGATATGTAATTGCCAAAAACACCATAATGATCACCAGATCCACTACTCCAAACATTAACATTCTTGCTGTACAAATCTGACGCAGTGTGTAATAAGACGCCTGCTCAATTTCAATCGCACCATTTCTTCTGTTTTTCCAAATTTCCGGGACAATCAGAACCACAAATATTGTGGCAGATATTCCCATAATCCTCATCATATCTTTTATGTCTGACGTATAATTACTCAACCATATCCATAGATACATAAGAACACAACCTTGTAAAATCCACCATCTTTTTTTTATGAATTTTGTCTGCTCATACAAAAATTCAAAATAAGATGTTCTATGCGATTGTTTCGATAAAACCGACTCTGACAAAATATTCTGACATGCTTTTACTGTTTTGTTCTCTGCTTCAGCCCTTACATACTTTTCTTCAATCTCCTCTTTATATTCCTTTATTTGTTGCTTATAATTCTTCATCTTTTTTCACCTCCAACTCTTTCATTAAAAGTTCTTTTGCTCTTCCAATTCGATATTTTACAAGAGAAAGTTTGATATGAAGTAATTCTGCAATTTCTCTTTGCTTCAATTCCTGAAAAAAATATAAAACTGCCGTTTCTCTAATTTCTTCCGGTAACTTTCTCACTGCCTGTTCAATAGTTAATCGGACTCCTAGCTCTTCTACATGATTTTTACTACAGTCCTCTGATTTTAGCAGTTCCTCTGATGGAATATCTTTTTTCTTTTT
>OHRQ01000693.1_pt1 | contig 14138 bp, 6 predicted proteins | sample 1578471 | NCBI WGS metagenome assembly OHRQ01 (sample SAMEA3879602, study PRJEB24766) | human gut metagenome | biome: human-associated habitat; feature: feces | place: USA | collected 1985/1987 | reverse complement strand
CCTTTTTTGCGTTGTGCAAAATCTCTTTCATACAACGGAAATGTATGTGAAAAGTGTATAAAATGCATAAGAAAAACTTGGGATTCCCGTCAATTGAATAAACGGTTGCGCAAGTGGTATAGTGGACATATCAATAAAACAAACGGTTGCGCAACACGATAGGTCTGGTGATAAGGGAGAGGATATCAGAACTATCGTGTTTGTGTCCAAAGAGGGAGGATCATGTATGAAGGAGAAAAAACATTGGAACAGGAGAGTGCTCAGTTTTTTTCTGGCACTTGCTATGGTGATTACACAGCTTGGGGTGTGGAATGCTGGAAAGGAGAGCGTACAGGCAGCGGAGAATAGCAGTTTTACATTGTATTATTACAATGAAAGTCAGGAGCCGTTGTATGTGAATATATGGAGTTGGACTGGAATTTCATTTGCAGAAGATGTAGAAGTGACTTCTGAATTTGGATGGAATCATGATCTTGCCGTTATGAAAGCCGTTGATGGAAATGAAAACTGGTATAGTGTAACTATTAAAATTTTGGATGCAGAGGCAGATGATGGATTTACCATTTATCAGAATGGAACAGGAGATGACAATATACTGGTACAATATGACAGTCAGTATAATAACCAAAGCGATTATGCGAATTTTGTTTCCGGAACGGAGAGCGCTTATGCAGTAAAAGATGAAACCGTATATACAAATCTGTCAGAAGCTGGATTGAATATGGAAGATCAGGCAGACGATGATGACAATTCCACTGAATACAATCTGCAGATCACAGCAGATAACACTACAGTAGAAGCAGGTGATACAGTTAGTCTGACAGCCGTACTGAAAAAGGGACAGACCGAAATCACCGATTTAGAAGCAGCAGGGCTGCATCTGTACTGGTGGAATAATACAACAAACAGTTCCGGTGAATTTATAAATTATGATGAAAGTAATGGTTATTCACTCACCTTGCAGACAACTTTAGGAACGCTTGGAACCAACGAAATTCAGGCAAAACTTCAGGACGCAGAGTGGAAGGATATTGTGATAAAGAAAATAGAAATTACAGTGAACGAGGCATCCAACAGTGTAAAAGATGCACCGATCGATGTAACAAAAGTAAACAATTTGTCTTCTGATTTTATCATGGGAATGGATATCTCCTCCATGATCTCTGAATTACAGAGTGGTGTGGTATACCGTGACTATGACGGAAACGAACTGACAACGCTTGATGATATCTGCAGGTTTATCAAAGAGCAGGGCATCAATCACATTCGTGTCCGTGTATGGAATGATCCGTATGATGCCAATGGCAACGGCTATGGCGGAGGAAACAATGATGTGGCAAAAGCAAAGGAATTTGCAGATGCATGCCGCAATGCCGGATTGAAAATGTTAGTTGACTTCCACTGCTCCGATCTGTGGACAGATCCGGGCAAGCAGCAGGAACCGAAAGCATGGAAAGGTTACACCCTTGAACAGAAAAAAGAGGCATTAAATACTTATATCACAGAATCCTTAAATACCATTGATCCGTCAAAAGATGTTGTGGATATGGTGCAGGTTGGTAATGAGACAACGGGCGGATTTATCGGTGAGACAAATGTCAGCAATATGTGTGTATTATTTTCAGCGGGCGCAGCCGGTGTAGAAATGTACAATCCGGATGTCAAAGTCGTCATCCATGTGGAAAGCCCACATAAAGGAACCATGGTAACATGGGCAGGAAATCTGCAGGACAACAATGTTGATTATGATATTCTTGCAACCAGTTATTATCCATACTGGCACGGAACATTAGATAACTTAAAACAGCAGTTTGAAACAGTAAAGAATACATATCATAAAGATGTGATGGTAGCGGAAACCAGTTATGCTTATACGTTAGAAGACAGTGATGGACATGACAATACAGTGCGTGTTGGAAATAATGATAACGGAGCTGACACAACGGAGCCGTTTACCGAGCAGGGACAGGCAACTGCAATCCGCAATCTGATTAATACGGTAAATGAAGCTGGCGGACTGGGTGTATATTACTGGGAGCCGGCATGGCTGACCGTTGGAAATACCAAAGGACTTACCGGAGATGCATACAATGCACAGGTAAAGGAAAATCAGGAAAAGTGGGAAAAATACGGAAGCGGATGGGCTTCAAGTTATGCCAACGAATATGATTCGAAAGATGCAGGCAAATGGTATGGCGGTTCTGCAGTTGACAATGAAGCCATGTTTTATCCGGATGGCACGGCAACTCCTGCACTTCATGTATGGAATTATGTAAAAACGGGTGCTGTTTCGAATCTGGTAAGTGTAGAAGGATTTGATTCTGCACTGACACAGACGATTACTGCAGGCAGTGATTTTACACTTCCGGATTCCGTGGAAGTTACTTATTCCGATAGCAAAACACCGGTAGCAGAGGCGGTTACCTGGGATGAAGCATCTGTAAAAAAGGCGGATCTGTCAAAGCCCGGAACTTATCAGATTCCAGGCACGGTTTCTTTGAGCAAAGAAATTACAAGAGGTGCTTACAAAGGAAAAACCAGTGTAGATGTTACACTTACTTTACAGGTAAAATATGCAAATCTGATTACAAATAAAGAAGCGGTTGAATTTGACAGTGGAGAATACTTTACCGTAGACGGAGCCACGTTCAAGGGAATTCCTTCCGCAGAGAATGCAAAGAGCGGAAAAAACAGTATGGGCTGGTACGGAGCATCCGCAGCAAATGGTTCTGTTACATATAAGAAAGCAATTACGCTGGAAAAAGGAACCTATACATTGGAAGCATATGCCCAGGGGGCACAGTCAAATGTAACCATGCAGATATTAAATGCAGAAGATGACAGTGTATTATTTACCGGCGAAGCCACAGCAATGACCGCATGGGGAGACTGGCATACACCGAAGGTAACTTTTACACTGGATAAGACAAAGAGCGTAAAACTTCGTGTATGCGTAGAACATGAAGATGGCGGATGGGGAGCAGTGGATGTGCTGTATCTGCATAAGGATGCATCATCTTCGGAAGGAAAGGATGATACAAATACTTCCGGCAGCTCATCCTTTGGTGGCTCATCCTCCGGCAGCACTGCAACCGTCACTCCATCTGATGATACAAAGAAGGATGACAAGCCAGAGCAGACAACCGAATCAAAGAACGTAACGGCAACGACTGCTTCCGGGGAGAAAGCAGAAGTAACGGTTACCGTGACAAAAGATACGGCTGGAAAAGTAACGGAAGCAAGTGCAGAAGTGACAGGTACCAAGGCAGAGATTTCTGCAGATATGGTGAGCAGGATCGTGGAAGCTGCCGGAACAGACCATGTGGCAATTACTGCAAATGTTACCGATAAAGAAGGAAATATCAGATATACAGTAACCGCAGATGCAAAAGACTTAACCGCAGGTAAAAAACTGAGTGTCGTTGTTGTGGATAAGAAAACCGGAGCGTATAAACTGGTGAATGCAAAGACGTATACCGTTGGAAAAGATGGCACATTACATGTGAATCTTGCCGCAGGTTCGGATTATCGGATGCTTTCTGCAGCAGAAATAAAAAATGTGGAAAAAGCGGTTTTAAAAACGGTTGCCGTAAAAAAGACGACAGCTTCCATCAAAGAGGGAAAGAATACAAAGATACAGTTAAGCAGTAAGCTTGATCTGGATAATGTAAAAAAGATTACATATACATCTGGTAAAAAGTCTGTTGCAGCAGTAGATAAAAACGGAAAGATTACAGCAAAGAAGAAGGGAACCGTCACGATCAAAGCAAAAGTAACACTGAAGAACGGAAAGACAAAGACAGTTTCCATGAAAATTAAAGTAAAATAACATTGTGAGGACAGTGGTTCTGTGATAAAATAAAAAAAAGAAATTGTATTCTTTGAGACTTATCCGGGTATCTTAAAGGATAAGACAGGTGAAAAGGATTTGGGGATTAATTACAAAAGGAGATGGAATCATGTCAGCAACGGGGTTATTTATTTTTCTGATTGCGATTATCGGGATTGCGGTACTTGGGGCGTTGATCGCAGTGATTGCAGCAGTATCCGGGGCATCTGCAGCTATTTCGGATGAAGAGGATGGACTGGAGGAGAACGCATAAAGCAGTCAGAAAATAACGGACAAAGTACAGGAAAGAAAGACGTTCGGAAACGGATGTCTTTTTTTTGTTTCTAAAAAGAAAATAAAGCTTTCGGAAATCCTCTTGTAAAAAAGAACCGATTATCGGTATAATGAAAAAAAGCAGGCGCTGGGAACTGTGTTCCACTTCCAATGGGTCTGCTTTATTCAGCAGAAGAAAAATTTACAGGAGGAAAACATGATTTCAAAGTACAGTGTGAAACGTCCTTATACCGTGCTTGTGGCAGTTGTGCTGGTCATCGTGCTCGGTGCGGTCTCGTTGTCAAAAATGACGACAGATCTGCTTCCGGATATGAGTTTTCAGTATGCGCTGGTTATCACAACCGATATGGGAGCAAGTCCGGAACAGGTGGAAAGTGATGTGACATCACCGATTGAATCGGCGATGGCAACAACGTCCAACATTAAAAATATCAGTTCTGTTTCCTATAACAGTTATTCCGTCGTAACACTGGAATATGAGCAGAATGCAAATATGGATTCGGTGGTGATCGAAATTCAGCAGAGTCTTGATCAGGTATCCGGGCAATGGGATGATTCCATTGGAACACCTATGATTATGAAAGTCAATCCGGACATGATGCCGGTGCTGGCTGCAGCGGTGGATAAGGATGGCATGGATGCGAACGCACTTTCCGGTTATGTGAAGAATGATCTTGCGCCGGCACTTGAAAGTCTGGAAGGAGTGGCTTCTGTCACTACGACCGGGCAGCTGGAAGAAAGCGTAGATGTAACACTCGATCAGGACAAGATAGACGCATTAAATAAAAAGATTCAGAAGAAGATCGATGAACAGTTTGAAAAGTCCCAGAAAAAAATTGATGCGGGGAAAAAGAAAGTAGAGAGTGGAAAGTCTTCCATCAGTCAGGGATCGGAGCAGTTAAACAGCGCGATTAATCAGACGATGGATCAGCAGAAGAAGCTCTACAAGACGGAACAGGATCTGAAAAAACAACTCGCAGAGTTAAAAAAACAGAAAGCTTCTTTGGAACAGATCCAGACCGGTATTCAGACCTTTATGAAGTCGGATGCCTATACCGGAATCGTGACGGTATTAAAAGATAACCCGCAGCTTGCAGAGAGCAGTGAGATGCAGGCACAGATCAAACAGGTTAATGCGGTTGTGAAAAAGCAGTTTTCGGCGTTGTCCTCGCTTGGAATCACAGTAAATACCTATGAGGATCTCCCGGCGGCATCCGCAGAAGTGGGAAAACTCCTGACCAAAGTCAATACAGGAATGAAAACCATTGAACGTGCACAGCAGAAGGTAAAGAGCGGAAAAGTCAGCCTGGCCTCGGCTTTGGATACGTTAAATGCCAATGCATCCATGACGGCACTTCAGGTCAGTGCTTCTTCTACCGAACTGGCCAATGCAGCCTCCTCCTTGGAGAGCGCACAGAGTAAACTGGATGAAGCCAAAGATACGGCACATGATTCCGCAGATCTGAATAAAGTGCTGAGCAAGGATACCATCACAAGCCTGCTTGCCGCGCAGAATTTTGATATGCCGGCGGGATATGCCATGGATGGGGATACTGAGTATCTGGTACGTGTGGGAGATGCCGTGCAGGATGTCAGCGAATTAAAAGACCTGCCGCTTGTGGATATGGGAATTGATGGAATTGATACAATCCGCCTTTCGGATGTGGCAGAAATCAAAGTGACGGATAATTCCGACGAGACGTATGCGGTGATTAATGGCAATCCGGGCATTATGCTTTCGATGGAAAAACAGACCGGATATTCTACCGGAGAAGTTACGAATCGTATTCTGGATAAATTCAAAGCGTTAGAAAAAGAAGATTCCAAGCTCCACCTGAATGTATTGATGAATCAGGGCGTATACATTGACATGATTGTAAACTCTGTAATGCAGAATATGATCTGGGGGGCAATCCTTGCTATTTTGGTATTGCTGCTGTTCCTGAAAGATATCAAACCGACAATCGTGATTGCATGTTCCATACCGCTTTCCGTTGTCGCTGCAATCGTGCTGATGTACTTTACCGGAATTACCTTAAATATTATTTCCATGTCCGGACTGATGCTTGGTATTGGTATGCTTGTGGACAACTCAATTGTTGTCATCGAAAATATTTATCGTCTGCGCGCAGAAGGCTATTCCATCCGGAAAGCAGCGGTAGAAGGATCAAAACAGGTGACGGGTGCGATCATTGCGTCAACGCTTACCACGATCAGCGTCTATGCGCCGATTATTTTTACAGAGGGAATTACCCGGCAGCTGTTTGTGGATCTTGCCCTGACGATTGCATATACCCTGGTAGCGAGTCTGGTCGTGGCATTGACGTTTGTCCCGGCGATGGCTTCTGTTACACTCAGAAAAACAAAAGATATCCGTCATCCGTGGTTCGATGCCGCCCGGGAATGGTATGGCAGAGTGCTGGAGTGGTGTCTGCGTTTCAAACCACTGGTACTGATTATTGCGGTGGTTCTTCTGATCGGAAGTGCAGCACTGTCACTTTCAAAAGGCTTAAACTTTATGGATATGGATATGGAGACAAATCAGCTTTCCGTCACGATTTCTGCAAAAGAGGGTGAGAAACTGACCTTTGAGGAATTAACACAGGCATCGGATGATGTGATTCAGAGAATCTCAAAAATCAAAGGAATCAAGACGGTCGGAGCGATGGCTGGTGGAGATTCCACGATGAATCTGATGGGTGGAGGAAATGACAGCGTCAGCATGTATATCCTGCTGGATGAGGACTCCAAAGTCAAAGCATCGGATGTGGAAGAAAAAATTGTCAGCAGGACGAAAGATCTGGACTGCAAAGTAGAAACCAACAGTTCTTCCATGGATTACAGCAGTTATTTCGGCAGCGGTCTTTCCGTCAGAATTAAAGGAAATGATATTGATACGCTGCAGAAGCTTGCCAAAGAAGTGGCGGATGTGATGAAGCAGACAAAGGGAACCGTGGATGTGGACGATGGTCTGGAAGATATGGAACCACAGCTTACCATTTCCGTGGATAAAGAAAAAGCTGCGGAATACGGATACACGGTTGCACAGGTATATCAGCTTGTCAGTGCGAAGATGGCAGACAGCAAGAGCGCAACCACGATTTCCACAGACATCAAAGATTATAAAGTCTATGTGCAGACACAGGAACAGACGGATACGAAACTGGACGATATCAGACAGATGACATTTACCCACACAGACAAAGACGGAAAAGAAAAAGAGATTCCTCTTACGAAAATCTGTGAGATGAAAGATACGACAACACTCAGCACCATGAAACGGGATGCACAGACACGTTATATTACGGTATCCTGTGGTGTGGATGAAGATCACAATGTCACACTGCTTGGCAATAAAATTCAAAAGAGTATGGATAAGCTGAATGTGCCGGAAGGCTATCATATCGAAATGACCGGAGAGGACGAGACAATCAGTGATTCCATGAGCCAGCTGGTTCTGATGATGATACTGGCAGTTATCTTTATTTATCTGATCATGGTGGTACAGTTCCAGTCACTCGTTTCTCCGTTTATCATTATGTTCTCGATTCCGCTTGCCTTCACCGGAGGATTTATTGCTCTGCTTCTGACAGGGCAGGAAGTCAATGTCCTTGCAATGCTTGGATTTATCATGCTGGCAGGTCTTATTGTAAACAACGGTATTGTACTGATTGATTATATCAATCAGGCAAGAAAAGCGGGTGTTTCTAAGCATGAGGCGATTATTTCATCCGGAAAGACCCGTGTTCGTCCGATTCTGATGACGGTATTGACCACAGTTCTTGCAATGCTGACTACGGCTCTTGGAATCGGTGACGGTTCCGACATGATGCGTCCGATGGCAATCACACTGATTGGAGGACTGGTTTATGGTACCGTTCTGACGCTGATTGTCATTCCATGTATCTACGATATGTTCCATCGGGAAAAGAACATGGTAGAAGAGGAATTATAGTGAATTTCACAGAAATCTTCTTGACAAAAAAGAGAGCCGCAAGTAAGATTAAATTATGTATAAAAAAGTGATGATGGAGAGGAGTACACATGGAATTCCTGAAAGAGAAGGATATTCATTGAAGTGGAGCATTGGCAGAGTTTTCGTGCAGAATGTTCCTGCAATGGCTGTAAGATATCCACAGGATGCAGTGTGGAAGGTAGCTCCGGAACTGGAATGTTGAATGTGGTGCATTGCCCTGTAGGCATTCCCGGATCGTCCCCGTTAAAGGACATGATGAGTATTACAAAGGTGGTACCGCGAGAGTTTTCGCCCTTTGTGCAGAAAAAGAAAAGGCTTTCTGTACAGAGGGCGTTTCATTTATATTAAGGAGGAACACATGAGCAAAGAATTAAGTAAAACATACGATCCGAAAGATATAGAGGATCGTCTCTATAAGAAGTGGGAGGACAATGGGTATTTTCATGCAGAAGTAGACCGCAGCAAGAAACCGTTTACCATTGTGATGCCACCGCCAAATATTACCGGTCAGCTTCACATGGGACATGCATTGGATAATACCATGCAGGATATCCTGATCCGCTACAAGAGAATGCAGGGATACAATGCACTGTGGCAGCCGGGTACGGATCACGCATCCATCGCTACAGAGGTAAAGGTGATTCAGAGTTTAAAAGAGCAGGGCATCAATAAGGCGGATCTGACCCGTGAAGAGTTCCTGGATAAGTGCTGGGAGTGGAGAAAAGAATACGGCGGACGTATTGTAAAGCAGCTGCGCAAACTTGGTTCTTCCGCAGACTGGCAGCGTGAGCGCTTTACGATGGATGAAGGATGTTCCCATGCGGTACAGGAAGTATTCACCAAGTTATATAAGAAGGGCTGGATTTATAAAGGTTCCCGTATTGTCAACTGGTGTCCGGTATGTAAGACTTCCATTTCCGATGCGGAAGTTGAGCATGAAGAGCAGGATGGATTTTTCTGGCATATCAATTATCCGGTTGTTGGAGAGGAAGGCCGCTTCGTAGAGATTGCCACCACACGTCCGGAGACACTGTTTGGTGATACTGCGGTGGCAGTAAACCCGGACGATGAGCGTTATAAAGATATTGTCGGAAAGACTTTAAAGCTTCCGATGACGGACCGCGAAATACCGGTGATCGCAGATGCTTATGTAGACAAGGAATTTGGAACCGGATGCGTAAAGATCACTCCGGCACATGACCCGAACGATTTTGAGGTTGGAAAGCGTCATAATCTGGAAGAAATTGTTGTCATCAACGACGATGCAACGATGAATGAAAAAGCCGGAAAATATGCCGGAATGGACCGCTACGAGTGCCGGAAAGCACTGGTGGATGATCTTAAGAAAGAGGGACTTCTGGTAAAAGTTGTTCCACATTCCCACAATGTCGGTGTGCATGACCGCTGTCATACAACGGTTGAGCCGATGATCAAGCAGCAGTGGTTTGTAAAGATGGATGAGATGATCAAGCCGGCTGTGGAAGGTGTGAAGAACGGAGATATCAAACTTCTTCCAAAGCGTATGGACAAGACCTACTTTAACTGGACCGACAACATCCGTGACTGGTGTATCAGCCGTCAGCTGTGGTGGGGACACCGCATTCCGGCATGGTACTGCGATGACTGTGGCGAGATGGTAGTATCCATCGAAAATCCTGGCAAGTGTCCGAAGTGCGGATGTACACATATGACACAGGATCCGGATACGCTTGATACCTGGTTTTCTTCTGCACTGTGGCCATTCTCTACGTTAGGCTGGCCGGAAAAGACCGAGGATCTGGATTATTTCTATCCGAACGATGTGCTGGTAACCGGATACGATATTATTTTCTTCTGGGTTATCCGTATGATTTTCTCCGGATATGAGCAGATGGGTAAGGCACCGTTCCATACCGTACTGTTCCACGGACTGGTACGTGACTCCCAGGGACGCAAGATGAGTAAATCACTGGGCAATGGTATTGATCCACTGGAAGTCATTGACAAGTATGGCGCAGATGCACTTCGTCTGACACTGATTACCGGAAATGCACCGGGAAATGATATGCGTTTCTACTGGGAGCGTGTTGAGGCATCCAGAAATTTTGCCAACAAAGTATGGAATGCATCCCGTTTCATCATGATGAACCTGGAAGGCAAGACAGTGACAGAGCCGGAGAACTTAAATGATCTCTGTGCAGAGGATAAATGGATTCTGTCTCACTTAAATACAGTGATCCGCGAAGCTACAGAGAACATGGAAAAATATGAACTTGGTATTGCAGTACAGAAGGTTTATGACTTCCTGTGGGATGAACTCTGCGACTGGTATATTGAGATGGCTAAGGTTCGTCTGTGGAAGGCAGAGGAAGATCCGAAGGCAGCAAATGATGCACTCTGGACATTAAGAACAGCGCTGACAGAAGGCCTGAAGCTTCTTCATCCGTATATGCCGTTTATCACAGAGGAAATCTACTGCACACTTCTTCCTGAAGAAGAGTCTATTATGATCTCCGAATGGCCTGTATACAGAGAAGAGAGAAACTTCCCGGATGCTGAGAAAGCAATCGAGGGCTTCAAAGAGGTTGTAAGAGGTATCCGTAATACCAGAACAGAGATGAATGTTCCGAATAACCGCAAGACAAGCCTGCATATTGTGGCAAAGGATGCTGAAACAGCAGCAATGTATGAGAACAGCAAGAAATCCTTTGTAAATCTTGCATTTGCAAAAGAGATTCTGGTACAGACAGACAAGAACGGAATCAGTGAAGATGCAGTTTCAGTAGTTGTTTCCAATGCGGTTGTATATATGCCGTTGGAAGACCTGATTGACAAAGATAAAGAGATTGAACGTCTTACAAAAGAAACAGAACGTCTCACAAAAGAGATCGCAAGATGTGAAGGTATGCTGAATAATCCGAACTTCGTAAACAAGGCACCTGCTTCCAAGGTGGATGCGGAGAAAGACAAACTTGCGAAATATAAAGAAATGATGGATAAGGTTAAAGGACAGTTAGAGCAGCTTAAGAAATAAGGGAGTGTTTAGATGAAATTGTATAAGATTTGTAACAAAATCTCCCTTTTACTCCATGTACTTGCCAGCGCAGCGGGATATTTTGTTATGGAGGCAATCTGCCGTCACTCGTTTATAGAAGCCTGGAATTATATGACACAGAGACCTCTGGTTTTTGCATATAATGCGGCATTTATTTTTACCTCGTCACTAATTGTTTATCTGTTTCACAGGAGAGTATTCTGGAGAGTACTGGTTACGTTGTTCTGGCTGATACTGGCCATTATCAATGGTGTTCTCCTGCTGAACCGTGTTACACCTTTTACCGGACCGGATCTGCATCTGATCACAGATGCAATGAAGATTGCCAACAAATATCTGCCTGTTGCAGGCGTTGTGGCAGTCTGCATCCTGTTTGGGATTCTTGTTATTTTACTGCTGATGCTGCTTATTAAAGGACCGAAGTATCAGAAAAAGATTAAATATCGCTACAATATTCCTCTGATCCTGCTGGCTGTTGCTCTTTTTGCAGGAAGTACACAACTGGCACTGGAGAAGAGGGTGCTTTCCAATTACTTTGGAAATATTGCTTTTGCATATGAGGATTATGGATATCCTTACTGTCTGGCAACTACGATTTTCAATACGGGAATCAGTTGTCCGAGAGATTATTCTGAGAAAGAAATCAAAAGAATTGAGAAGACGGAAAAGAATCTTCCGGAAACGCAGGAAGAAAAGCGGCCGAATATTCTGTTTTTGCAGTTAGAATCATTCTTTGATCCTACGCTGGTTAATTATCTGGATATTTCAGAAGACCCGATTCCGACCTTCCGTAAGCTGATGAAGGAATATTCTTCAGGATATTATAAGGTTCCGTCTGTCGGTGCAGGTACTGCAAATACGGAGTTTGAATCCATTACAGGAATGAGTATGCATTATTTCGGACCTGGGGAATATCCTTATAAGAGTATTCTCAGAGAGACTACCTGTGAGAGTGCACCTTATGTACTGAAGAATCTGGGCTATACCACCCATGCAGTTCATAATAATGAGGCAAACTTCTATGGAAGAAGATCTATTTTCCCGAATCTCGGATTTGATACTTTTACTTCTGAAGAGTACATGGCAAGAGAGAACGAGAAGAATCCAAATGGCTGGGTAAAGGATGAGGTTCTGACAGATGAAATCCTGAAATGTCTGGACTCCACTGAGGGACCGGATTATGTATATACTATTTCTGTACAGGGACATGGTGCGTATCCGGATGAGCAGATTTTGGAAGATCCTGAGATCACAGTTTCCGGTGCACCGACTGAGGAAGAGAACAATAAATGGGAATATTACGTAAATGAGATCCATGAGATGGATAATTTTGTCAAAGAGCTGACAGACAAGCTTGCAGATTATCCTGAGGATGTGGTCCTTGTTATGTACGGTGACCACCTTCCGACTATGGGATTGACTGTGGAGGACCTGAAGAACAAGTATCTGTTCCAGACAGAATATGTGATGTGGGATAACTTCGGACTTAAGAAAAAGAAGGAAAATCTTGCAGCATATCAGATGGCGGCAGAGGTTATGGATCGTGTGGGAATCCATGAGGGAACTGTTTTCCGCTATCATCAGGCAAGAAGAAATACCAGAAATTATCAGGTGGATCTGGAAACCCTGCAGTATGACCTCCTTTATGGAAAGAGATATTCCTATGGGGAAAGCGGCGAAAGTCCTTATCTGCGTACCAGAATGCGTATGGGAATCTATGATGTGACTCTGGATTCCATTCAATGTATCTCTGAGGCAGATCATACATATTACATTAAGGGAACGGAATTTACGCCGTCCAGTGAAATCAAGCTGAACGGAGAATGGTATGATACGGTCTATATCAATCCGACTACGTTGATGATCACAGGTACGGAGCTGAATGATTTCGACAGGCTGGCGGTGATCCAGCGAAGCAACAGTTCGACGCGAAAACCGCTGAGCAAGAGCTATGACCGGTCCTGCTATGCACTTTATTCAAATAATAAATGGAAATTAACAGAAAGTGCCGGTGCGAATGAAAATTAATCCATAATTTTGTCGGATAAAATATTACGATTGGTACTGGACATCTTCCACCACTATTATATAATGTTAGAGTAACTAAATACATTATAGATAAGTGGTGGAATTTTTTTATGAATTACGAAGAAGCAGTTGCTTATATTGATGAAACTCCGAAATTTACAAAGAAGAACAGTCTGGATCACACAAAGGAATGTCTGAGAAGACTTGGTAATCCTCAGGATAAGTTTAAGGTGATCCATGTGGCAGGAACTAATGGAAAGGGAAGTACATGTGCGTTTCTGACCTCTGTTCTGAGAGAGGCGGGATATTCCTGCGGATTATTTACTTCTCCTCATCTGGTGGAGATCAATGAACGCTTCCAGATCAATGAGGTGAATATTGATAATGATACTTTCCTGAAGGCCTTTGAGAAAGTAAAGGTACTTGCGGATGAACTGGTTGCAGAAGGCAGCTATCATCCGACTTATTTTGAGATGCTTTTTCTGATGGGGATGGTGATCTTTGCAGAGGCAGGTGTTGATTATGTGACTCTGGAAACAGGACTGGGCGGAAGAATGGATGCGACTACTGCTGTGGAGAATCCTGTTGCCTGTGTGATCACATCGATCAGTCTGGATCATATGCAGTATCTGGGAGATACAGTTGCCAAAATCGCAGGAGAAAAGGCCGGGATCATTGTGCCGGGGGTACCGGTAATCTATGACGGAAACGACCCGGATGCAGCAGAAGTGATCCGTGCCAGAGCAGAAGAACTGGGAAGCCCTGCTTATGAAGTGAAGAGATCAGATACAGAAGTGCTCAGAAATACTTCGGCGGGAATTGATTTTGCATTTCAGAATGAGTATTATAAGGATATGGTTTTCTCCATTCCGTTTATTGCAAAGTATCAGGTGATGAACAGTGCACTTGCATTAAAGACGATTGAGGTTCTGCAGAATGTGATTTCTGTATCTATGGATCAGATCCATGTGGGAATT
>OHRQ01000684.1_pt1 | contig 14301 bp, 9 predicted proteins | sample 1578471 | NCBI WGS metagenome assembly OHRQ01 (sample SAMEA3879602, study PRJEB24766) | human gut metagenome | biome: human-associated habitat; feature: feces | place: USA | collected 1985/1987 | reverse complement strand
TGGCTAGGCTATACGCTTAAAAGAAAGCTTACCAACCAGGAAAATCCGCTGACCCGTAATGTCTGGTTTCTTACGGTCAGAAAAGACGGAGAAAAAATAGGTTTTTACAAATTCACTTTTGTGGGAGAAGGACCATATAACCAAAAAACAGATCCAGAGTGTTATTTTAACATATATACCCATGATGCAAATTTAATTACAGATAATCCTACGGAAATATTCAGACAGGATTTCATACAACCCCAGACCCCGGGTGAGGATTATTATAAACCTTCTCGATCCTCTTATAAACATGGTACTTTTGATTTTTAACATATTCAGTATTAACCTTAATTATATTAATTATGAAACAGTATGTATATTTGTTGATTTTGCCAATTATGTTTTTAATTTCATGTTCCGATGATACAGTTGAAGAAATGGGTGGCTCTAATCATGTTCTTCTTGAGAGCCGTAATAAAAGAGCAAAGTATTAAATAAAGCAAAAACACCCAATTTTACTTTTTAGGGTGTAAAATTGGGTGTCATTCTTGTAAATTACTGATTATCAGCATTTATTGCGGAGAGACAGGGATTCGAACCCCGGGTACCTCGCGGTACAACGGTTTTCAAGACCGCCGCAATCGACCACTCTGCCACCTCTCCAAAACTTCCTTTCAGAAGTGCTTTTTGTTGAAAGCGTTGCAAAGGTACGACTTTATTTTAAATATGCAAGACTTTTGAACAAGAAAAATTAAAGGTTTTATTATATTTGCACTCTCAACCGAAAAAAAGCATATGAAACTAAAATGTCTTTTCTTACTGTTACTTTTGGGAATATCCTTTTGTGTACATGCACAAAAGCGCCCCGTCATCCTTGAGAAACAGTTGGAGATCATTAGGAAAGAACCTGATAACGGGGATGCATTAAAGTTTCTATGCCAATACTATTTAAATAAAGGAGATTATTCCAAAACCATCACTTACGCCGAGATTATGAAAAACGTAGCGGACAAGACTAAAAATCCTCTACTCCAACTCTATTCATATATCTACCAAGCACAAGCACAAATGATGAGCGGACGGGAAAAAATAGCCAAAAAAAACTTGAACCTTTCTCTTGAACTAGCAACCAAACTGAATAATGACTCCACCCTTTGTTCCGTCTATGGTAGTCTCGGACTCTACTCTGCAAATATTGAAACCGATTATTACCGTGCCATACGATGGCTTTATAAAGGTATCCAGTTGGCACAACAAAATAATTTCCAACAACAATACGCTTTGCTTTTAGGCAATTTAGCAAACATCTATTACCTCAAAAAAGATACAGCCGGTATCAAATACGCATTAGAATGTTATGAATTAGGACACAGTATGCGTAATCCATACATCATTTATTCCGGTGCAGTAAATTCTGCCTATATGTATTTTTTAATGAAACAGAATGAGGAAGCAATGAAATATATACATGAAGCCGAAACATTGATGCTGGAAAATGATTTCTACGACCAAGCCCATACCTACAATCTCTTTGGCAATATATTATATGATATGGGTGAATATGCCCAGGCCTTGGAATATTACAAAAAAGCCATGAAGGACAAACAGGCGGCACAAACTTCCTCTATTGTCTATGCCCATTTGGGATATGCACGTATACTAATGCAGCAAAACAAACAACTAGAAGCTATTTTATTGTTAAAACAAGGAATAGCTATTTCTTATGCACGCGTCAACGCCATCCATCGCAATGAACTATACGAAAATCTGTCCACCTGCTATGAGCAATTGCACCAATATCATGACGCACTGAAATATTATAAAATATTCCGTTTGGAAAACGACAGTCTTTTCAACAAGGACAAAGAAAGAGATTTAAGTGAAATGCGATTCAAATACGACTCTGAGCGGCAGGAAAATTTGATAAAACAAAGCAAACTGGATGTAATGCAGAAAGAACAGCGTATACAACAACAGACATTTATTCTTATTATCATTGTGATTGTTCTAGGATTGCTTTATTACCTCTACCACCGTAAAAACAAACTTTATTTAAGTATAGTCAAGCAAAATCAAGAAGCAATCAAAAGAGAAACGGAACTGCATCGCCGTATAAAAGAATTGGAGACCAATGCCCCCTCCATGGTTTCTACTTCCGAAAAATATGCTTCCTCCTCACTCACCGACGAGAAAAGTTTAGAACTTTTCCGTACATTAGAGCGTATTATGAGAGAAGAAAAAATTTACAAAGACAATTTTATAACAAAAGACAAAGTAGCAGAAATATTAGGAACTAACCGTACTTATCTATCACGTATCATCAATGAACAATCCAAACTATCCTTCACTCATTATGTAAACCGTTTCCGTATTGAAGAAGCTATCCGTCTATTATCCGACCCCAATAACGAAACTCCGCTGAAAGCCATTTCTACAGAGCTGGGATTTAACTCCATTTCCACCTTTTATAACCTTTTCCAATCCTCAGTGGGAATGACTCCCTCCCAATATAGGAACAAAGTTATGGAACTTCAAAAAGAGCAATAGGTTATCTTTTTGCTCTTTTTTTTATTCTGAAAACAGCAATTGCCGATATTAATATAGGTATAAAGAGGCATATCTAAGATATTATCCCTTACTTTGCGGTATGAACATTAATCCAAATTTAAATAATACGTAATGAAAAAGAAGTTTTTTTTAAGTTGCCTCTTAATCGTTATGGCATTGCTTCCGGCAGTTGCCCAGATTCAAGATCCGGTACAATTCAAAACCGAGTTAAAGACGATTTCCGATACGGAAGCACAAATAGTATTCACTGGTAAGATTGATGCCGGATGGCACGTTTATTCCACTGATCTTCCTTCGGGAGGTCCTATCTCCGCTACTTTCAACGTAGACAAGATAGAAGGAGTAGAATTAGTAGGAAAGCTCACTCCACAAGGTAAAGAAATTGAAAACTTCGACAAGGTGTTTGAAATGAAATTACGTTACTTTGAGAACACTGCCATTTTCATTCAGAAACTAAAAATAACGGGCGCTACCTATATGATAGAAGGTTATATGGAATTCGGTGCCTGCAACGATGAAAACTGTCTGCCTCCTACTGAAGTTTCTTTCTCTTTCTCCGGAAAAGGAGTTGCCGCTGCCACTACAAGCAAGACTACTGAACCCGCAAAAACAGAAACAGCCATAACGGAAGTTCCTGTAGCGGAAACAGCTACTGCAACTACCGCAACAGATAGTGCTACAACTGCCGCCCTGATCGGCAATGACACTGCTGTCCAAGATTATTGGACTCCGGTTATCCAAGAGCTGAACGCATTTGGCGAAACGACATCACAACAAGACCGTTCATGGATTTACATCTTCTTTGCCGGGTTTATCGGTGGATTACTTGCCTTATTTACGCCCTGTGTATGGCCTATCATCCCAATGACGGTAAGTTTCTTTTTAAAACGTAGTAAAGACAAAAAGAAAGGAATCCGTGATGCATGGACATATGGTACTTCTATCGTAGTGATCTATGTATTATTAGGTCTTGCCATAACCTTGATATTCGGTGCCAGTGCCTTGAATGCACTTTCCACAAATGCTATTTTTAACATATTCTTCTGCTTGATGCTAATTGTGTTTGCAGCCTCTTTCTTTGGAGCATTCGAACTTACTCTTCCTTCAAAATGGAGCAATGCAGTAGACAGTAAAGCGGAACAGACCAGTGGTTTGTTAAGTATCTTCCTGATGGCATTCACCCTATCTTTGGTTTCATTCTCATGCACAGGTCCTATCATCGGCTTTTTGTTGGTAGAAGTTTCCACTACAGGTAGTGTAGTTGCCCCTGCTATCGGCATGTTAGGTTTTGCTCTTGCATTAGCGTTGCCATTCACACTGTTTGCCATGTTCCCGTCTTGGCTGAAATCCATGCCTAAATCCGGTGGTTGGATGAATGTAATTAAAGTAGTATTAGGTTTCCTTGAGCTCGCATTTGCTTTGAAATTCCTGTCGGTTGCTGACTTGGCTTATGGATGGGGAATCCTAGACCGTGAAACATTCCTTGCTTTGTGGATTGTGATTTTCGCTTTGCTAGGCTTCTATTTGCTGGGTAAGATCAAATTCCCTCACGATGATGATGATGATAAAGTAGGTGTTGCCCGTTTTTTTATGGCTCTTATCTCACTTGCATTTGCTGTATATATGGTACCGGGCTTATGGGGTGCTCCTTTGAAAGCTGTCAGCGCATTTGCTCCTCCCATGAATACACAAGACTTCAACTTATACACCAATGAAGTACATGCGCAGTTTGATGACTACGATGCCGGTATGGAATATGCAAAACGTACCGGAAAACCGGTAATGCTTGACTTTACAGGTTACGGATGTGTAAATTGCCGTAAAATGGAAGCTGCTGTATGGACTGATCCGAAAGTAAACAAGTTGATGACTGAGGACTATGTACTGATTACATTGTTCGTTGATAACAAAACTCCATTGCCCGAACACATCAAAGTGATGGAGAACGGTAAGGAACGTACACTACGCACGATCGGTGATAAATGGAGTTACCTGCAACGCTCTAAATTCGGTGCCAATGCACAACCTTTCTATGTATTGATTGACAATGAGGGAAAACCATTGAATAAATCATATTCATATGATGAGGATATAGACAAATATGTTGATTTCCTCCAGACCGGATTACAAAACTATAAAAAATAACCAAAGTGTGTCAAAAGTCGAAGGAGTGTCAAAACTAAATAAACCTATCATTTTATTCATTCAGAATATTCTTTAATGAAAAATATTCTGAAAATCAACAAAAAGGAAAAGACAAACGAAACGATAGTTTTATTCGAGTTTTGACACACTTTCAAAAAGATTTTTGCAAGACCCCTTAATAATTATCTACTATGATCGCCAAACCAGAAAGAGAGCAAATCATTGCCCTTATAAATCGCGAGGTCGTTCCGGCTATCGGGTGCACAGAACCCATAGCCGTAGCCCTTTGTGTAGCAAAAGCAACAGAAACACTAGGTAAAAGACCTGAAAGGATTAAAGCTTTACTCAGCGCCAATATTCTTAAGAACGCCATGGGAGTAGGCATCCCGGGAACAGGAATGATTGGGCTACCTATCGCTATCGCCTTAGGGGCATTAATCGGAAAATCCGAATATCAATTGGAAGTCTTAAAAGACAGCACTCCTGACGCCGTAGCAGAGGGTAAAAAACTAATTGACTCACAAGCTATCTCTATCGGGCTGAAAGAGAATATAGAAGAAAAGTTATATATCGAAATTATCTGTGAAGCTGATGGTGATACAGCGACGGCCATTATTGCTTGCGGGCATACCAATTTTATATATGTGGCCCTAAACAACCAAGTTTTACTAAACAAACAAACTACCTCCACCTGCAATGAGGATGCAAAAGAGCCGGAGTTGAACTTGCGGAAAGTGTACGATTTTGCCACCACCACACCATTGGATGAAATTCGTTTTATTCTTGAGACCAAACGTTTGAATAAAGCAGCGGCAGAACGTTCTTTCAAAGGAAACTACGGTCACGAATTAGGCAAGATTCTGAAAAGCAGCAAAAGCGAAGAACAAATATTGGGAAGTAATACATTTACCCACATCCTTTCTTATACCTCGGCAGCTTGCGATGCACGTATGGCGGGAGCTATGATTCCTGTCATGAGCAATTCAGGAAGTGGGAACCAAGGAATTACAGCTACTTTACCGGTAGTAGTCTATGCCGAAGACAACCATAAATCAGAAGAAGAATTGATCCGCGCACTGACACTTAGCCACCTGACAGCGATTTACATCAAACAAAGCTTGGGACGTCTGTCTGCACTATGCGGCTGTGTAGTGGCTGCAACAGGTTCCAGCTGTGGTATCACTTATTTGATGGGAGGCACTTACGAGCAAATCACTTTTGCCGTACAGAATATGATCGCTAACCTGACAGGTATGATTTGTGACGGAGCCAAGCCCAGTTGTGCTCTGAAATTAAGCAGCGGTGTTTCTACTGCTGTATTTTCAGCTATATTAGCGATGGAACATAAATGTGTATCTTCTGTAGAAGGTATCATTGACAATGATGTGGACCGCAGCATCCGCAACCTGACCAGAATTGGTTCACAAGGCATGAATGAAACCGATAAACTAGTATTGGATATTATGACCCACAAACAATGTGATTAAATATATATAAAGATAAGAGAGTTGAAAACGAATCAGACACGGCATTTTATACAATCCGTGTCTGATTTTATTTCTCACTCCACCAACATGTCTTTATATTGGGTATGCCGGGTAAAAAACATTTTTGCAAAAGAACAAGTAGGACGTATTTTAAGCCCTACAACCGAAGCATATCTCACAGCGGCCTCGGTCAAAGCCTGAGCTATTCCCTGCCCTTCCAACTGTGGGGGAACTATGGTATGAAGGATATCCAAAACTCCGTTCTTTTCATCATATTGCAAATAGGCGATTTGTCCCGATTCAAATACTTCGAAACGGTCTACTTTCTCGTCATGTATAACTGTATGTTCCATTCTATATTGGTTTTAATGTATGACTATTACTAATAAAAACAATAATAAAATGGAATTGTTTTTACTCATAGATGAAATCTGTTACAGAACGTATGTCTGTTGACGAAACTCCGATACACACTTTAAATGACACTATAAAATATTGAGAACTATCTGCCTTGTCTATATTGAAAAGCCGAAGGTAGTATACCAAATTCTTCCTTAAAATACCGACTGAAATATTTCGGATTATTAAAGCCCACCTGATAGGCTATTTCTGAAATATTCTGTTGACTTCCACGGAGTAATTGGGCAGCCCGCTGTAAACGAATTATACGAATAAACTCGATAGGAGTCTTACCGGTAATAGCCAATAACTTTTTATATAAATGAACGCGGCTCATCCCTAATTCCTTGCTTAACTCTTCTACAGACAAATCACTGCGTGCAATATTGTCTTCTACATATTTCACAGCATGATTTATCAGTTTTTCATCCATCGAAGTTATGGCAGTCCCACTAGGTTTGAAATCAATATAAGCATGATTCCAAACCGTTTTCAACTTCTGTTCACTTTTTTCTTCAGGAACAGCAGTCACCATTTCCGGCAACTCCTCCGGTGGAATAATATGAGTTATCATCTCATTATCCTCACCCTCAATCAATTGAATCACCGTTGCTCTTTGTGGAGCAACGGCTGAGATTGTTTCTATGTTTTTTTCTTCTGCAATTTCTTCCGTATTACCAGATTCTAATCTTCGGATATCCTCCTCCAGTCCTTCTATTGTTATTATATGGTTTGGTTCTTCTTCCGATTCCTCCCCGGCATTAGACGCCATATAAAACTCCGGAATCTGAAGTGTGGAAATGTCTTCTACCGGCTTATCTGTAACTTGCACCTGTTCTATCTTCGTCGGTTTACTCTCGGAACGCTTTACTGGGATATGGATAACAAAAACACAACCGACAGGAGTATTATCCATTACGTTCACCGTGCCATCGTGAAGTGTGACAAAATCACGTACAATATTTAGACCACCTCCGCCATCTGAGATATTCATATCCGGATTATCCACTTGATAAAAACGTTCGAAAATGCGTTCTCTGTTTTCTTCTTTAATGCCGACACCTGTATCAGCCACTCTGATTTCCAGCATTTTCCGAGAATCCTGTCCTTCTACTAAACCGACAGACACATCAACTCGTCCACCATTGCAAGTAAATTTTAAAGCATTGGAAAGCAGATTCATCATCACTTCCCTCATTTTATCCCCATCAAACAACATATTCAACGAAGGAACTGCTGAATGAAAAATGAGAGAAATATCTTTCTTTTCAGACAAAGAGATAAAAGAATCACAAATCGTATGAATACAAGAGATGATATCATCATCAGACAGACTTAAATAATATCCATTCACATCAATTTTCCTAAAATCCAACAACTGATTTACAAGATTCAACAACCTTAATGCATTGCGTTGCACTATATTTAATTTATCCATCAGAGCAGCATCCGATTGATATTCCTTCATCAGCGTTTCCAACGGTGAGATAATAAGAGTGAGCGGAGTACGTAATTCGTGACCGACATGAGTGAAGAACTTCAATTTCATATCTGCCTTCTCCTGATTCCTCTCTATTTCTTGCTTTATTTGCTGTTTTTTAAATTTATCCCGTTCTCCACGCAGAATCCAATAGCGTCCCAATATCAATACAGCAACCAACAAAAGGCTATAAACAACATATGCCCAAACGGAACGCCAAAAAGGAGGATAGATAACAATTTTCAATGAAGCTTCTTCATCTCCACCATATCCGTCACTGTTGATTGCTTTCACCTTCAGCATATAAGTTCCGGGAGCTAGATTAGTATAAGTCACTTTGCCAAAGGCAGTAGTCATCCAACCCTCATTGAAACCTTCCAGTTTATAAGCATACTCCGTTTTTTCCGGCAAAATATAGTTATCAGAAGCAAATTGTACACTGAACATATTCTGTTCATAACTCAATTTTATCTGATCTACCTTGTTCAACACCTTATCCAAAATCACCCTGCCTTCATATTCCTCACCCACCCCTACTTCTTCATTGAACAAGAACAAACGGGTAAACATCACGCTGGGACGTTTTTTATTGTATTTTATATCATCCGGACGGAAGCGGTTAATACCATACAGCCCTCCCATAAGAATTTCTCCAGAAGACAATTTTTTAATGGAACGCAGGTTGAACCCACTATTTTGCAAACCATCTTTGTCATCATAAACACAACTATGAAAAATATAGCGCCCTGTTTTTAAATCTACTGCCGGTATGACATTAGTTATTCCACGTGCTGTAGTCACCCATATATTTTCATTACCATCTTCTACTATTCCAGAAATGATAGGGCTGGAAACTCCTTGCTCCACTCCTAATATAATCAGTTCATCCGTTTTGGGATTATAAACATTCAGCCCCTCACATGTACCAATCCATATCAATCCACGGCTATCCTCATACACCTGACTTATATTCTGATCTGAAAAATATTCCTTACCAGATTTAGTACCTTCCAGATTAACCACTTTTTTAGTTTCAATATCCAATTCCGAAAGTCCCTGAGCGGTACCAATCCACAAAGAGCCCTCTTTTCCCATACACAAAGAGGAAACATAATCGGATATCAAGCCGGCCGAAGTTGTATTATAAGTGGTGAACAAACCCGTCTTGGGATTCAAACTCTGCACTCCCCCACCCAATGTACCTATCCATATAATCCCCTGCTTATCTTCAGCCAAAGCCAATACATTATTATGAGCCAAAGAATTTTGCCGTTCCGGTATGTTTTTTTTATAATGAATAATACGACCGTTATCATAACAAATCAAGCCTCCCCCAAAAGTACCAATCCAAAGTTTCCCATCACTGGCTTTCAAAATGCAAACAATGGCATCAGTAGTGAGTTTATCCATACCTTTCTGTGGAAAAGCAGCCCGGTTGCCAGTCACGGAATTCCAATATATGATACCGACATCGTTGGTACCCAGCCACACATACCCCTCTTTGTCTTCTTCAATGCAACTAATATCTCCTATATACTCTGCACCAAATTTAAAAGCACACTCATTAAAATAAGAAATTCCTTTTTTATAAGTCCCCACCCACATAGTTTCACTGGAATCCTCGTATAGAACCATTACTGTATTATTTTGCAAACTACGTTCATCACCTGCCTTGTTCCGCAACTGCCTCACTTCCCCTGTCTTCTTATCCAATATATCAATGCCATCCTGATCTGTTCCTATCCATATACGCCCCTGCTTATCCTGTGATACAGCACGGACCATGTTATGAGACCGACGCTTGATAATATTTGTCAGCCAAGACAGCCACTTTTCCTGTTCCGGATTATAAACCCATATTCCAAGCGGACTGTACATCCATATATCATTATCACGATCTACAAACAGAGTGAAAATTCCCTGCTTGTCAGTTCCCAATTCCCCAACCAAATCATCCTGCTGCCATTTAATCTCATTTGTCCGAGTATCCAAACAAACAAGTCTTCCGGTATTATATACCAACAAGATTCCCTTGCTACATTCTACAATGTCCGTAATATCACCTTCTGGCAACTGATGAGTATTAAACAAAAGCGGATACAGTAATTGAGATTCCGGAATGTACAAATAACAGCCTTTTCCTTTTATATAAAACCACATATTTTTATTATGGTCTATATATACTAATGCTGGAGTTCCGTCAATACCGACTTCACATAGCCATGCATGCACCTCCCTATCAAATGTTTCTGATTCCGAGTTGTAAATGACATAACCCACACCGGTAAGAATCCATAAATTTCCTTTATAATCTTCTTGTATGCTTTTGATATAATTATCAGGTAAAGAAGCCGGATCAGCATTATTACTACGAAACAAAGTCATCTGGCACCCGTCATACCGATTTAAACCGGAAGCTGTGGCAAACCACATAAAACCTTCGGAATCTTTAAATATATCAAGGACTTGATTGTTTGACAGACCATCTTTCACCTCCAAATGTTTAAACATGAATTCACTTGCATGCATCAGACTAGAAAAGCATAATAATGTAATGATCAAACATTTTTTTCTTATTCCCATAGATTTTAAAGGCTAATTATTTTTATTCCACTGCAAATGAAGCAAAAAGCTTGATAACAGACAAACTAATATCGGCTTTTTTATCATTCGATACCCACAATATGTTTCATTTTTCCTATTTTTGCAATTGAAATGAAAGCATTAACGGATACACAATACATACGACAGCTTGTCTCGGAGGGAGAACACTGTCATCAGGATTTCAAATTCGAGATTTCGGACGCACGCAAAATAGCCCGTAGCCTTTCCGCATTCGCCAATACCGAGGGCGGCAGGCTGTTAATAGGAGTAAAGGACAATGGCAAAATAGCAGGAGTCCGCTCTGACGAAGAAATATATATGATAGAAGCAGCAGCAACCATGTATTGCAAGCCCAAAGTAGAACTGGAAACGCAGACTTACAAGGTAGAAGGAAAGACTGTATTGGAAATACGTATTAACGAAACGGTTTCTAAACCTGTATATGCCCTAGATGAAACGAATAAGCCATGGGCCTATATCCGCATCAAAGACGAAAACATACTGGCCACTCCCGTCCATCTAAAGATGTGGCAACACAGCAAGAAACCTGAAGGAGCACTTGTAACATTTACCGAAAGAGAGCAACGGTTACTGGATGTCTTGAAAGAAAAAGAAAAACTTTCATTAAATCAATGTTGCAAACTTTGCAGGTTAAACCACAAGACAACTTGTGAACTATTAGCAGACTTTATCCGTTTTGGTCTAGTGGAACTTGTTTTCCATGGACATAAGTTCTATTTTAAATTAAACAAGGAATAAGTAAAATGGATATACTGACCCTATTAATCAGCAGAGTGAATGATGTGCTTTGGACTTATATTTTGATCATCATGCTGTTAGGATGTGCATTTTGGTTTACTTTTAAAACAAATTTCGTACAATTCCGCATGATAAGAGAAATGATACGTCTATTAGGTGATTCTACAGGCAAGACAGAAGGTCGCGAACACCATATTTCCTCTTTTCAAGCTTTTGCCGTTTCCATAGCTAGCCGCGTAGGAACAGGCAATTTGGCAGGAGTCGCCACCGCCATTACTTTGGGTGGTCCGGGTGCAGTTTTCTGGATGTGGGTAATTGCTCTTTTGGGGGCCAGCAGCGCTTTTATTGAGTCCACATTGGCCCAATTATATAAAGTACACGGACATAATTCTTTCGTTGGCGGGCCAGCTTATTACATGAAAAAAGGATTAAAACAGCCGTGGATGGGAGTTTTGTTTGCCTTTTTGCTTATCTTTACTTTTGGATTTGCTTTTAATTCAGTACAAAGCAATACCATTTGTGCCGCTTTCGAAGAAGCATTCAATATTCCTCCCAGCCTAATGGGAGTGATACTGACCTCGCTCACATTAATTATCATCTTCGGAGGCATTCAGCGTATTGCTAAAGTAAGTAGCATTATTGTTCCTGTCATGGCATTGGGATACATCTTTTTATCCCTTTTCATCGTAATTGTAAATGCAAAGCATTTGCCAGAAGTTATTGAATTGATTATAGCGAATGCCTTTGGCTGGGAACAGGCATTAAGCGGAGGTATAGGCATGGCATTAATGCAAGGAATCAAACGTGGATTATTCAGCAATGAGGCCGGTATGGGTTCCGCACCCAATGTAGCGGCAAGTGCCGATGTTACCCATCCTGTAAAACAAGGATTAATTCAGACATTGGGAGTTTTTACCGATACACTTGTCATATGTACCTGCACTGCTTTCATCATTCTTTTCAGCGGAGTGGCCTCCACAAAAGAAGCCAATGGAATAAAACTTACTCAAATGGCACTGAATAATGAAATAGGCAACATCGGGACTATTTATGTGGCGGTGGCAATTCTGTTTTTCGCCTATAGCAGCATTTTGGGAAATTATTATTACGGTGAAGCCAATGTACGTTACATAACTCATCGGAAATGGGCTATCCCCATTTATCGTATAGCAGTGGGAGGAATGGTTATGTTTGGGGCATTGGCCAGTCTGGAACTGGCATGGAGCCTGGCCGATATGGCAATGGGATTTATGACTATCTGTAACTTGATAGCCATTACTTTACTAGGGAAATATGCATTCCGTCTATTGGAAGACTATCGAATTCAGAAACGTAACGGGGTCAAAAATCCAGTTTTCACCAAAGACAGAATGAAAGATATTGAAAATGATTTGGAATGCTGGTAACACAAAGCAATACCCCCGGCATCAACCATTCAATAAAAATGATAAATAGTAAAACAAAAGGATTTTAATCAAAAATGTTTCAGTTTTTATCGCTATCTTTGCAGACAGGAAAACAATATAATTTAAGAACACAATGAGCATATTTTCAAAATTATTTGGTAAAAAACAGACAGAAGGAGAAGAAACAAGCCGCATAGGTGGTATGGAAGACTTCATGACACTAATCCGTGTATATTATCAGTCTGTAATGGCCTGCAACATAGGTATCACAAATATTAATTTTTTGCCAGACATGGCAGTTTTCAAACGCACCCTTAAAATACCGACCCAAAACAACAAGTTGGGAATTGCTGAGAAATCACGCTGCAAAAAGATGTTAGTAGAACTTTATGGTCTAAGTGATGATTTCTTTAAAGAAATTGACGGTTCTATAAAAAAGAATTGCAAGAATGTAAATGATGTCAAGACTTATCTTTTTATGTTCCAAGGATTCAGCAATGACTTGATGATGCTGATAGGTAATTTGATGCAATGGAAATTCCGTATGCCCAGCGTAATGAAAAAAATGTTACGTAACATGACCGAGAAAACAATTCATGATATCATGACCAAGACCGACTGGAAAGACGAAAGCGTACACAAGACCTGTGTTGCCATTCGTAAATACAAACAAGCCTTAGGATATTCTGAAAACTGGATGACGGAATATGTGTATAACATTGTATTACTGGCTAAAAAAGAACCAAAGCCAAAAGAATAATCATTAAAGATTTTATGAAATCCTTATTAAATATAGAAGAACATCCATTAGAGCCTTTTTTACCGATTAACGCCAAACTACTGATGTTAGGCAGTTTTCCCCCACAAAAGAAACGATGGAGCATGGAATTCTTTTATCCCAATCTGCAAAATGATATGTGGCGTATTTTTGGAATAATATTTTTCCAAAACAAAGACCACTTTCTGAATCCTGACAAAAAAGTATTTGACAAGGAACGTATTATTGATCTTTTGAACAAAAAAGGCATCGCACTTTATGATACCGCTTCAGCTGTTCGCCGTTTACAGGACAATGCCTCAGACAAATTTCTGGAAGTTGTAGAACAGACAGATATCAGTTTGCTACTGAAGCAGATTCCAATGTGCAAGGCCATTGTAACCACAGGACAAAAAGCAACGGATATTATTCGTGAACAAATAAAGGTAAAAGAACCCGTTGTAGGAACCAGTGAACCTTTCGAATTCGAAGACCGGACAATGCGATTATACAGAATGCCTTCGTCCAGCCGTGCCTACCCGTTGCCCATTGAAAAAAAATCAGCAATATACCGGGTCATGTTCAATGAGTTAGGCCTATTAAACGAATAATGAACAATATTTTTTCATAAATAGGTTTGTATATTCCAAATATTACACTACCTTTGCAGCCGCAAACACGGGAGTAGCTCAGTTGGTAGAGCACCGGTCTCCA
>OHRQ01000682.1_pt1 | contig 14383 bp, 8 predicted proteins | sample 1578471 | NCBI WGS metagenome assembly OHRQ01 (sample SAMEA3879602, study PRJEB24766) | human gut metagenome | biome: human-associated habitat; feature: feces | place: USA | collected 1985/1987 | reverse complement strand
TATGATACAATGAAACTTGCGGGACTTAAACACGATGAAGGTCCCGATATCGGCGGTGATTTCGGTCCTTATGTTCAGTCCGAAAGGAAGGATATGTATCTTCCTTATGCCGAACAGCTTATAAAAGAGGGAAAGGCTTACCGTTGTTTCTGCACAAAGGAAAGACTTGAAAAGTTACAGGAAGACAGCGTTGGCGGTGGTTATGACAGACATTGCCGTAATCTTCCGCAGGAAGAAATCGACAGACTTCTTGCCGAGGGTACACCTTATGTAATTCGCCAGAAAATGCCGATTGAGGGCAGTACAACATTTACAGACGCAGTTTTCGGTGAAATTACCGTTGACAACAGCGAGCTGCAGGATCAGATTCTCATTAAGACTGACGGCTACCCGACATACAACTTTGCAAATGTAATTGACGACCACACAATGGGCATTACTCATGTTGTCCGCGGTTGTGAATATTTAAGCTCCACACCGAAATATAATCTTCTTTATGAAGCATTCGGATGGGAAATTCCGACATATATCCACCTTCCGCTCATTATGGGCAAGGATGCCGACGGCAATGTTTCAAAGCTTTCAAAGCGTCACGGCGCAACAGGCTTCTATGACCTTATTAACGAGGGCTACCTCCCACAGGCAATCATCAACTATATTGCACTTCTCGGCTGGTGTCCAAAGGATAATCAGGAAATCTTTACCCTTGCAGAACTTGAAAAAGAGTTTGATGTAAGCGGTATCAGCAAGTCACCGTCAATTTTTGACTATGACAAGCTTTCATGGTTCAACGGTGAGTATTTAAAGGCTATGACTCCCGAAGAATTTACGGATGTTTGTATGCCATACTATAAGAAGGTTTTCGGTGACAGAGAAATGCCTTTTGAGAAGTTTGCCGAAATTCTTCAGAAAAGAACTACAAAGCTCACGGATATTCCCGAAATGCTCGGTTTCTTTGCAGAACTTCCCGAATATGACAAGGAGCTTTTCGTAAATAAGAAGAGCAAGACTAATCTTGAAAACGCTCCCGTTGTATTGCGTGAGGCTTACGAAAGATTAAAGGCTCTGCCAACATGGGACAACACTTCAATTCACGATTGCCTTATCAATATGGCAGTTGAAAAAGAGCTTAAAAACGGCACAGTTATGTGGCCTGTAAGAATTGCCGCAGCAGGCAAAACAGTAACTCCGGGCGGTGCTGTTGAAATTCTTGACATTCTCGGAAGAGAAGAGTCGCTCAAAAGACTTGAAATCGGTCTTGAAAAGCTCGGCGCATAATTCTACTGACGGAGGTACACGGCAAATGGCTGATGAAATAAAGAATGTTGAGGGTGAAGCTGCCGTTCAGGGCAACTTCATCTGGGATTTTATAAAAGAGGATACTGCCGAGGGCGGAAAATTTGAGGGTAAAAAGGTTCACACCCGTTTTCCTCCCGAACCGAACGGCTATCTTCACATAGGTCATGCAAAGGCTCTTTGCATTGACTTTGGTACTGCCGAGCATTTCGGCGGAATCTGCAATCTTCGTATGGATGATACCAACCCTACAAAGGAAGATGTAGAATATATTGACGCTATCAAAGAGGATATCAAGTGGCTCGGTTATGATTGGGACGACAGATTTTTCTATGCATCACAGTATTTTGATCAGATGTATGAATTTGCCGTTGAGCTTATCAAAAAGGGACTTGCATATGTTTGCGAGCTTACTCCCGACAAGGTGAGAGAATACAGAGGCGACACACAGACACCTGCAAAGAGTCCGTATCGTGACCGTCCTATAGAAGAAAGCCTTGATTTGTTTGAAAGAATGAAAAACGGCGAATTTGAGGACGGCAAAATGACTCTCCGTGCAAAGATTGACCTTGCGTCGGGTAACTTTAATATGCGTGATCCTGTTATCTACAGAATTAACAGACTCAAGCATCACAGAACAGGCGACAAGTGGTGCATTTATCCTATGTATGACTTTGCTCATCCGATTGAGGATGCTCTTGAGGGTATTACGCACAGCCTTTGTTCACTTGAATTTGAGGCTCACCGTCCGCTTTATGATTGGGTAATTAACAATATTTCCGTTCCGTGCAAGCCAAGACAGATTGAATTTGCAAGACTCGGAATTAACAACACGGTAATGTCAAAGAGAAAGCTCCGTGAACTCGTTGAAAAGAACTATGTAAGCGGTTGGGACGATCCGAGAATGCCTACACTCTGCGGACTTCGCAGAAGGGGTTACACACCAAAGTCAATTCGTTCGTTCATTGAGCAGATTGGTGTTTCAAAGGTTAATTCAATTGTTGAATACGGCTTTCTTGAGCATTGTCTGCGTGATGACCTTAACGAAACAGCAGAGCGTACAATGTGCGTTTTAAAGCCTGTTAAGCTTGTTATTACAAACTATCCCGAGGGACAGAGCGAAGAATTTGAGGTTGAGAATAACCCGAACCGTCCCGAGGACGGCACAAGAAAGGTTACTTTCAGTCGTGAGCTTTACATTGAAGAAACCGACTTTATGGAAGAACCCGTAAAGAAGTATCAGCGCCTTTATCCCGGCAACGAGGTAAGAATCAAGTCTGCATACATCGTAAAATGCACAGGCTGCAAAAAGGATGAAAACGGCAATGTTGTTGAGGTTTATGCAGAGTATGATCCAGAAACAAAGGGCGGAAATACTCCCGACGGCAGAAAGGTAAGAGGCACAATCCATTGGGTTGACGCTAACAACTGTCTTGATGCGGAAGTAAGACTTTACGATAACCTCTTTACGGTTCCGGATCCCGATACAGGCGACAGAAACTTCCTCGATTATCTTAACGAAAATTCACTTGAAGTTCTCACAGGCTGTAAGGCTGAAAAGAATATTGCAGGTGCAACGGCTCCGAAGAGCTATCAGTTTATGCGCCACGGTTATTTCTGCATTGACAACAAGGACAGCTCACCCGAACACCTCGTATTCAACCGCAGTGTAAGCCTTAAAGACAGTTTTAAGAAGTAAAATAAACAAAGGGCGGTCTTTTCTTTGACCGCCCACTTTAATAGGAATTTGTGTTCATTAAATATGGTTTTGATGTAATCAATAATATGTTTAAATTTGAACACAATGTGTTCAATCGTGTGCAATACACACGAACGGGCGGATGATAACCGCCCCTACCGGGTATTAATATGATGAAAAAAATACTTGTAACAGGTGCGTCCGGCGGAATCGGTTCGCAGACTGCTGTCGCTTTTGCAAAATGCGGTTGCGATGTTGCGTTGCATTACTCGAAAAATTCCGAAAAAGCCGAAAGCCTTGCCAAAAAGCTTACAAATGAATACGGTATAAATACCTTTGCTGTTCAGGCGGATGTTTCCGATTATGAAAGTGTTTGCAAAATGTTTGACGAAATCGACAGCCGTTTCGGTAACCTCGATGTGCTTGTCAACAATGCGGGAATTGCACAGCAAAAGCTGTTTACCGACATAACTCCCGATGAATGGAAGAAAATGACGGGGGTTAATCTTGACGGTGTTTTCTACTGCTCGCAACAGGCACTCAAAAGATATATGATTAAAAGCCACAGCGGTGTTATTCTCAATATCAGCTCAATGTGGGGACAGGTCGGTGCGTCTTGTGAGGTACATTACAGTGCGTCAAAGGCGGGTGTAATCGGACTTACCAAAGGTCTTGCCAAGGAGGTCGGTCTGTCGGGAGTGCGTGTCAACTGTATTTGTCCCGGCGTGATTATGACCGATATGATGAAAGGCTTTGATGAGCAGACCGTACAGGAGCTTAAGGAGGAAACCCCGCTTAATATGCTTGGTATGCCCGATGATATTGCAGAAACTGCTGTGTTTCTCTGCAGCGACAGGGCAAGGTTCATCACGGGACAGATTGTCGGTGTAAACGGCGGAATGATTATTTAACTTAATAAGAGTATGAAAAAACGGTCGGAATTTGATTTCCGACCGTGATTTTTTACTGTGTTTATATGTTAATGGGTTTAGCTTTTGCCGTTGAGAATATCGGCAATGATTTCTCTCTCGTCCATATGGTACTTAACACCCTTGATTTCCTGATAATCCTCATGACCTTTGCCTGCAAGTACGATAATATCTCCGTCCTCGGCATTGTCCATGCAATATTTAATTGCATCTCTGCGGTTCGGCACGACAACATACTTGCCGTCGGTTTTTGCAAGACCTGTCTTGATGTCCTCAATGATGTCCATAACATCTTCAAATCTTGAGTTGTCTTCCGTTACAACCGAAAGGTCTGAAAGTCTGCCCGAGGTTTCGCCCATTTCATAACGGCGAACCTTAGGACGGTTGCCGCCTGCACCGAACATTGTAATAAGTCTGTGCGGATTGTACTGGCGAAGTGTTTCAAGTACATTTTCCATTGAAAGTGCGTTGTGTGCGTAGTCGATGATGAGTGTGTAGTTGTAGGGAACAGGCACACGCTCAACTCTGCCCTTGACCTTGGCAACCTTGAGAGCGTCAATAATCATCTGATCTTCAATTTCGTCAAAGAATGAAACTGCCGAAATTGCCGCAAGTGCGTTGTATGCATTGAATTTGCCGGGAATGTCAACATCAACAGAAAGGTTTTTGATTCCCTCTGTTTCAAAGTGAACACCGACAAATCCGTTTTCGGAGAGAAGATGAGCATTTTTGCCCTTCAAGTCCGCATTGTCGGCAAAACCGTAGGTGAGAACAGAACCCTTGAAATCCTTTGTGATATCCTTCCATGCGGGATCGTCAATATTTGCAGCGGCAAATTTGCATTGTCTGAAAAGCAGACTCTTGCAGTAGAGATATTCCGCAAGGTCTTTGTGTTCAACACCGCCGATGTGGTCATCCGAAAAGTTTGTAAAGATGCCGACATCAAAAGTCATGCCTGCAAGACGGCTGTGTTTAAGTCCGATTGACGATGCCTCAATTACCATAGCCTTGCAGCCGGCGTTAATCATATCACGCATTGATTTCTGAATAATGTATGATTCGGGAGTTGTGTTGTCGGTTTTGTGGGTTTCTCCGCCGTAAACAACACCGAGTGTTCCGATTGTGCCGGTCTTGATTCCTGCGTGTTCAAAAATTTCCGCAACCATTGCTGTTGTTGTGGTTTTGCCCTTTGTGCCTGTGATTGCAACCGTGTAGAGCTCATCCTCTGGATGTCCGAAAAATTCAATGCTCATAAGCGAAAGAGCGTATCTTGTGTCCTCAACCTTTACAACGGCAACATCACTCGGCACTTCAAAGTCGAGGCTGTCGCTGATAACGAGTGCCGACGCACCTTTTTCAACGGCTGACTTTGCGTACCTGTGTCCGTCTGAGGTATAGCCCTTAAGGCACACAAAGGCTGTGCCTTTTTCAACCTTTCGTGAATCATAGATAATATCCGAAATTTCGGTATTAAGATTGCCCTGAACCGTGTATTCAACATTTATAAGAAGGTCTTTCAGTTTCATCATATATATCTCCGTTTCCCCGACATAAAGTCGGCTTGCTTATTTTCGCTGTTTTTATAATTATAACAATTGTCAGCACTTATTACAACTGTATGTTAAAAAATTAATGTGTGATGTTTGAAATAAATGACTTTGTTTTGTGATTGGTCATTTTTTACTAAAATCAGGAAAATTTGCCGAAATTCAAGCTTATTTTATGAATAAAGAATATAATTTGGGTGTTATGTCACATAACCGTCGGGTGTGATTGTGTAACTTGTACAAATGGCATTTTAGCAAAATAAACAATTCAAGTCAATGTAATTTGTGCAATAGGTAAAATTTCAATAAAAAAGATATCATATTGCACAAAAATAATTTTGATTTTTAACAACATAGATAAAAAGTACAAAGGGAGTTGAAATTCAGGCGATTTTTTGATATGATTATATAGCGGATATGATGTACTTTGTGCGTTATATCCTCAAAGAAAGTATGTAATCCGAAAGGACACTACGAAAATATTCAGAAAGAGGGATTTTTCCAATGAAAAAGATTCTCGCCATTTTATTGGCAGGTATGATGACTGCTACTGCACTTGTTGGTTGCGGCGGCGGAGACGCATCATCGAAAACAGACAACGGTTCAAAAGCAGACAACGGTTCTTCGGACGGTGCTGCTAAGATTGAAGGCTCAATCGTTGACGACAGCTACTTCGGCGATGAAGGTACAGACAGCAAGCCTGTAACTCTTAAGGTATGGGCTCCTGATGCTGCTGTAAGCCTTGTTAAAGAGCAGGTTGAGGCTTTCAAAAAGGCTTATCCTAACAGAAAATTTAAGGAAATCTCAGTTGTAGCACAGGGCGAAAAAGATGCTGCTACAAATATGCTTAACGATGCTACAACAGCTGCAGATGTATTCAGCATCCCGAGTGACCAGCTCAACAAGCTCGTTGACGCAGGCGTTATTTCTCAGGTTGCATTTAAGGATGCCGTAACAGAGGCTAATTCTGAGGAAACTGTAAAAGCAGCTACACTTAATGATACTCTCTATGCTTATCCTGAAACAAACGATAACGGTTACTATCTCGTTTATGATAAGTCAGTAGTTTCCGACGAGCAGGCTAAGACACTTGAGGGTATTCTTGAGGCTTGTAAGAAGGCAGGCAAGAAGTTCATTATGAATGCCGGTGACGGTTACTATGCTTGTACTTTCGCTTTCACTGCAGGTGTTAAAATTGACGGTCTTGAAAAAGACGGTATTACACAGAAATTTGTTAAATATGACGAAGATGAAGCTGTTAAAACACTTCAGGCTTTTGCAAAGCTCATCAAGGATTACAGAGGTACATTCCAATCGCTTGACGTTGCTAACATCGCTTCAGGTTTTGCAAGCGGTAAGTGTGGCGCAGGTATCGACGGTTCATGGGATACAGCTTCTAACCAGAAGGCTCTCGGTGACAACTTCGGTGCTGCAAAGCTTCCTACAATCAATGTCAACGGCACAGACAAGCAGCTTATCTCAATGTTCGGTTATAAGTACATCGGTGTAAACGGTTCTTCTAAGTTCCCGGCAACAGCTCAGATTCTTGCTCACTATCTTGCAGGTGAAGAGTGCCAGCTCCAGAGAACTGAGAAGCTCGGTTGGGGACCTGCAAACAAGAAGGTTCAGGAAAGCAAAGCTGTAACAGGTTCTCCTGTTCTTAAGGCTATCGGTGAGCAGTCTCTGAATGCTTGTGTACAGGTTAATATTGCTTCAACATTCTGGGATCCTATGGCTAACCTTGGCAACAAGATCATCGCTGACACATGCGATCCTTCAGATGCAGCTGCTATGAAGAAGCTTCTTAACGAAACAATTTCTAACGTTAGGGATGAGGGCTAATCGTTAAGTAAGTTAAATTAAGTAAGTTAAATTGATTTAATTTAATCGATTAATTAGCTGCGGGACACTCCGAAAACGGAGTGTCCCGTAAAAAAAGAAAAAATGCGGACTGTCCGCTTGCGTTATCAATTTGTGTATTCGCCTGACTAATAATGTTTTATTACGAACGGCAACTATTATAGGATAGCGTAAAAAGTATTATTAGTTTGGTGTATTAGAGAGATTTGCAAATTATTAAGGAGAGCGCCTAATGACATATGTTGAATACAAACAGCTCAATCCTTTCCAGAGATTTGCCTACAACACAAAGAAGTTTTTCTGTAACGTTCCTCATGCCGTTGCCCATTTTTTCACAGCACTCGGCAAGGCAATAGTTAAGTTCTTCGTAGGCATCGGCAAGGGCTTTGCCAACTACGGCAAGACCTTCGTAAAAGGCGACTGGGCTACAAAACTTTCCTACCTTATTTTCGGTGTAGGTGATCTTAGCAAAGGTAAATATTACAAGGGTATTCTTTTCTTCGCTGTTGAAGTTCTCTATATCCTTTATATGGCTTTTTTCGGTTGGGGATATCTCAAAATGTTCCCGACACTCGGTATTCAGGCTCAGAGAACTGAATATATCAACGGTATCATTCCAAAGCAGGTACCCGGCGATAACTCAATGCTTATTCTGCTTTACTCGGTATTGACACTCGTAATCACAGTAGTGGTTTTCGCTATTTACATAACAAACATCAAAGATGCGTACAGACATCAGATTATGAAGGCTAACGGTCAGAAACCGACTTCATTCAAATATGATATGAAGCAGTTCCTTGACGGTAAGTATCATATCACACTTATGTCATTCCCTGTACTTATGATCGGTATCTTCAATGTTCTGCCGCTCATATTTATGATTTTGATTGCATTTACCAACTATGATAAACAGCATATGCCTCCGGGAACACTGTTCTCATGGGTTGGTTTTGACAACTTCGGCTCACTCTTCAACCTCGTTGAAGGTGCTAAGAAGGGTTATACATTTGTTAAGCTCACAGAATGGACTCTTATCTGGGCTGTTGCAGCTACATTCTCAAACTATATCCTCGGTATGATCTTTGCTCTTATGATCAACAAGAAGGGTATCAAGTTTAAATCACTCTGGAGAACACTTTTCGTTATCACAATTGCTGTTCCTCAGTTCGTATCACTTCTTCTCATGAACCAGATGCTCCAGTCAAACGGTGCTGTAAATATCCTGCTTTCAAACATTACAAACAGTCATGTTGAAATTCAGTGGCTGAATCAGGATGCGACGCTGGCTCGTTGGGTAGTTATCATCATTAACTGTTGGGTAGGTATTCCGTATACCATCCTCTCTATGTCGGGTATTCTTATGAATATTCCTGAGGATCTCTATGAATCTGCAAGAATTGACGGTGCAGGTCCTGTCAAGACATTTACGGCTATCACACTTCCGTATATGCTCTTCGTTACAACTCCTCAGCTCATTACCCAGTTTGTCGGCAACATCAATAACTTTAATGTTATTTACCTGTTGTCAAACGGTAATCCGACAACCGAAAAATATTATCAGGCCGGTGAAACCGATATCCTTGTTACATGGCTCTTTAAGCTGACCATGAACTCTCAGGACTACGGACTTGCCGCCGCGATAGGTATTTTGGTATTTGTTATTTGCGCAACGCTCTCACTCATTGTGTATAATAACTCAAAATCAATGAAGGATGAGGAGGCGTTCTCATGATAAAAAGTTACAAATTAAGAAGACATATTGCGAACGCTTTTGTTTACCTGTTCCTTATTGTAATGGGTTTCGTTTGGATTTCTCCGTTCATCTATCTTTTAATGCATTCATTCCGTGGCGGTGCTGAAATTTACGGAAGTACAATTATCCCGCAGGAATGGACACTCCAGAACTACATTGATTTGTTCACGGGTTCAGGCGGTACTGCAAGCCTTAACTTCCCGAGATGGTTCCTTAACACATTCGTAGTTGCTTGTTTCAGCTGCGTAATTTCTACAATTTCGGTTCTTATGGTTAGTTACGCATTCAGCCGACTCAGATTTAAGGCTCGTAAAAAGTTTATGAATGTTGGTATGATTCTCGGTATGTTCCCCGGCTTCATGACAATGATTGCTATTTACTATCTTCTCAAGGCAATGGGTCTTACTCAGACTCTCGTTGCTCTTGTAATCTGCTACAGCTGCGGTGCCGGTCTTGGTTTCCAGATTTCAAAGGGCTTCTTCGATACAATTCCAAGAGCACTTGACGAGGCGGCAACCATTGACGGTGCTACCAAAAACCAGATTTTCTGGAAGATTATTCTTCCTATGTCAAAGCCGATTGTTGTTTACACGGTTCTTACTTCATTTATCGGACCGTGGACAGACTTCATTCTTGCTAAGATTATCATGGGTGACGCTCGTGACAACTATACTGTTGCTATCGGTCTTCAGCTAATGATTGATCAGGACTTTAAGAACACATACTACAAGCAGTTCCTTGCAGGTTCTGTTGTTGTTGCTGTTCCGATTACACTTCTCTTCCTCAAGATGCAGAAGTATTATGTTGAAGGTGTAACAGCCGGTGGCGTAAAGGGTTAATCCCAATATATACAAGCTCTCACGGGCGGCAGTCACAGGCTGCCGTCCGTTTTAATTTTACGGAGGATACTATGAAAAAAATTCTTTCCATTCTTCTTGCCGGTGCAATGCTTGCGGGCTGTGTGCTTACAGGCTGCTCTGATTCTTCATCATCAAAGTCAGATTCATCCGACGGCAATACTGCAAAAGTTGCCGACCCGATTGAAGGCATTAAGGCAACTGCATCAACCGATAAATACAGAAACTACTACGAAATTTTCGTAAACTCTTTCTGCGATTCAAACGGTGACGAAACAGGCGACCTTCAGGGAATCATCTCTCAGCTTGACTACCTTAATGACGGCGACCCGAATTCAGGTGACGACCTCGGTGTTGACGCAATCTGGCTTACTCCGATTATGCCTTCAAAGTCATATCATAAGTATGATGTTGAAGATTATTACAATATTGATCCCGACTTCGGTACGCTCGACGATTTTGACAAGCTTATTGAAGAAAGTCATAAGCGTGGCATAAATGTAATTCTTGACCTTGTTTTGAATCACGCATCTTCAAAAAATCCGCTTTTTACAAAGGCTGTTGAAGAGGTTGCCGATAATAAGCTTGACGGCAATGCCGAATATTTTGAAATTCACAAGGCCTCATATTTTGACAGCGATACTCAGACTATCAGTCTTGGAAACGGTTATGCCTGTGAGGCGAACTTTTCTCAGGAGATGCCCGAATGGAATCTCAATTCTAAAAAGACGAGAGAAGAATTTACAAAAATTGCGAAATTCTGGCTTGACCGAGGAGTTGACGGTTTCAGACTTGACGCTTGCAAATACTTTACAAACAAGGAAACTGACGGAACAGAATTTCTCAAGTGGTTCTACGACACCTGCAAGGGCATTAAGGAAGATGTCTATATGGTTGGCGAGAACTGGACCGATGATTCCGATATTCAGGAGCTTTACAAATCCGGCATCGACAGCCAGTTTGCATTCAAGTTTTCAACCTCAACAGGCACAATTATCAGCAACATCATTTCGCAGGGTGGTATGGCTACTGCCAAAAAAATTATGAACTACGATAACAAAATGACAGAGTCAAATCCCAATGCTATCAATGCAATGTTCCTTTCAAACCACGATCAGGTTCGTAGCGGAAACGCACTTGAATCTCAGGGACTTTCTTCTCAGAAACTTGCAGCCGCAGTTTATATGCTTGCGCCGGGTAATCCGTTCATCTATTACGGAGAGGAAATCGGCGTCAAGGCTCCGAATACCACAAACGATGCGGCATACAGAACACAGATGGTTTTTGACAGCGACAACCTTCCCGATATTTATGTAAACGGTATCGGAGATGAGCCAGATGTGCCTACCGGCGGCGGTGTAAAACAGCAGCTTGCCGACAAGGATTCTCTCCTCAACTACTATCGCAGAATTATCACAATCAAAAATCAGAACCCCGAAATTGCAAGGGGCAGAATTGTAGGCACACAGGGCTTTGATGATAAGACAGTCGGCGCTTACTATGTTGAGTATGAGGATTCAAAGCTCCTCATTATTCATAACTTCAGCAAGAATGACGCCAAGGAGCTTACAATTACAGACGATATGATTAAGAACGCAACTCTCCGTGCAGACCTTATCCCAGAAAGCAGTTCAAAGCATACCGAGCTTAAAGACGGTAAAATCTTTGTACCGCCACAGTCAACGGTAATCATTAAGTCTGCTGAATGATTTTTTGTTCGTGAAGACAGTTATTTTGTAGCGGTATCACAGAAGCTTTGCAACATTTGTATAAGGATATATAAACCACAAAAGGCACATAACCGAAAACAATGACGGTTATGTGCCTTCTTATTTTTGTAAGGCTGTTATTTCACAGTTCTGCAAGTAATATCACAAAATGTTTGACAGATGTAATTTTATAAATGTAGCAAAATGACTGCTGTTTTGTCGGAGAGAACCTCGTTCTTCCGTGAGTAACGGCAGAAATTATATTTAAAAACAAATTTTATAAATTCTCAAATGAATTGTTTGTTACTACAAATGATAAAAATTGAAAATTCCGAAAACATTCTTGTTTTCGTCACACAGTTGTCAATATTGGTGTGGTATAATAAAGTCACAACATAAGGGAACGGCGAACATCGTCCCGATTAAACAGTGTATAAGTTTTTTTATTTGATATATTTTCCTCTCTCCTAAATAAAAAATGAAAACGGAGGCTGTGAAGAACGAAGTCTTAAACTTCATTTCTTTACAGCCTCTTTTTCATTACGGTGTGCCGCCGTTGTCAATTCGTGCAGACAATTTATTGCGAGTCGCTGTGATTAATAACAGCTTTCATAATATCAAAACATATTCGTGGGAATGTATAATATTTATCAAGCATAAGCCTCGCTTAAATTTTACAAAAAAATGCTTGACAAAAAGCGAGCGGATAGTTTATAATGTTTAATCGTGGGGCATTCTGTAATTGCGCCCGTTTTTGGGGATATTATTGATGTTTCACAGGGCTTTGCAAAAGCAAAGCAGTTTTATCAATTCTTATATTTTTTGAAAGGAGGACAAATAATGCCTACATTTAACCAGTTGGTACGCAAGGGCAGACAGGTTTCCGAGAAGAAGGCAAAGGCACCTGCTCTCTTAAAGGGTTGGAACTCGAAAAAGCGTGTTGCTATTGATCAGAGCTCCCCACAGAAGAGAGGTGTTTGTACTGCAGTAAAGACCGCTACACCTAAAAAGCCTAACTCAGCGCTCAGAAAGATTGCCAGAGTAAGACTTTCTAACGGTATTGAAGTCAGTTCCTATATTCCCGGCGTAGGTCACAACCTTCAGGAACACAGCGTTGTTCTTATCCGTGGTGGCCGTGTTAAGGACTTGCCTGGTGTTCGTTACCACATCGTTCGTGGTACACTCGATGCTCAGGGTGTTTCGGGCCGTATGCAGAGCCGTTCAAAGTACGGTGCTAAGCGTCCGAAGAAGGGTAAATAAGGAATTGACAAAACTCTCTTGACTTAAATTATTTAAGTTCTGCTATGCGGCAGGAATTTTACTATATATATGTTATGGTAGAATGTCTTGTTGGCATACGGGAGTTTGTCGCTTTCGAGTACCTATGATATCTCAATTATTGTGAAGGAGGGAAGCAAAGTGCCAAGAAGAGGTTCTATTGCGAAGCGTGACGTATTACCGGATCCGCTTTATAATTCAAAACTCGTAACTCGTCTTATCAACAACATTATGTACGACGGTAAAAAGGGCGTTGCTCAGAAAATCGTATACGGAGCATTTGCCCGTATCGAAGAAGAAGCTGGAAAACCAGCTTTAGAAGTATTCGAAGAGGCTATGAACAACATCATGCCGGTTCTCGAAGTTAAGGCAAAACGTATCGGTGGTGCAACATACCAGGTACCGATCGAGGTTAAGCCGGAGAGAAGACAGGCATTAGGCCTTCGCTGGATCACTCTCTATTCCCGTAAGAGAAGCGAGAAGACCCAGGTAGAGAGACTTGCAAACGAGATTATGGATGCAGCTAACAACACAGGCGCATCTGTAAAGAAGAAAGAGGAAATGCATAAGATGGCTGAGGCTAACAAGGCATTCGCTCACTACAGATTCTAATAGGAGGAAAAATCCTTGGCTGGAAGAGAATATCCGTTAGAGAGAACCAGAAATATCGGAATCATGGCTCATATTGATGCTGGTAAAACAACAACAACTGAACGTGTCCTTTATTACACTGGTAAAATCCATAAAATTGGTGAAACTCACGAAGGTGCTTCACAAATGGACTGGATGGAACAAGAACAAGAACGTGGAATCACAATCACTTCAGCAGCTACAACTGCTCAATGGAACGGACATCGTGTAAACATTATCGATACACCAGGCCATGTAGACTTTACAGTCGAAGTAGAACGTTCTTTACGTGTATTAGATGGTGCTGTAACTGTATTAGATGCAAAAGCTGGTGTAGAACCACAAACTGAAACAGTTTGGCGTCAAGCTACTACTTATGGTGTACCTCGTATTGTATTCGCAAACAAAATGGATGCAACAGGTGCAGATTTCATTATGTCATTAGAATCTTTAGAAAAGAGATTAGGAGTACAAGGTGTTGCAATCCAATTACCTATCGGTGCTGAAGATACTTTCGAAGGAATCATTGACTTAATTAAAATGAAAGCTGTTTATTTCGACAAAGAAATTCCTGAAGAATATATGGCTCAAGCTGAAGAATATCGTGCTAAAATGTTAGATCAAGCAGCTACTTATGATGATGATCTATTAATGAAAGTATTAGAAGGCGAAGAAATTTCTGAAGAAGAAATTAAAGCAGCAATCCGTAAAGGAACATTAGCTGTAGAATTATTCCCTGTATTATGCGGTTCAGCTTACAAAGATAAAGGTGTTCAACCAATGTTAGATGCAGTAATTGATTTCTTACCTGCACCAACTGATATT
>OHRQ01000674.1_pt1 | contig 14613 bp, 7 predicted proteins | sample 1578471 | NCBI WGS metagenome assembly OHRQ01 (sample SAMEA3879602, study PRJEB24766) | human gut metagenome | biome: human-associated habitat; feature: feces | place: USA | collected 1985/1987 | reverse complement strand
TTTGCAGTTTGAACAAAATGAATAAAAAGAGAACGATATGATAGAATATATTACGGGAGAGGTTACCGATTTAACTCCCGCCACGGCGGTTGTGGAGTGCATGGGAATAGGTTATTTGCTTAATATTTCGTTGAATACTTATTCTTGCCTTTCGAAAGGGCAAGCTACACGTCTGTATGTTTATGAAGCGATTCGGGAAGATGCCTATCAGCTTTATGGCTTTTATGACCGTCACGAACGTGAACTGTTCATATTGTTGATTTCTGTTTCGGGAGTAGGGCCCAATACGGCCCGCATGATATTGTCTTCATTGAATCCTTCTGAGTTGGAGCAGGCGATTGCGTCGGAGAATCTAAATTTATTGAAGTCGGTAAAAGGAATAGGCGCTAAAACTGCACAGCGTGTAATTGTTGACTTGAAAGATAAAATAAAACCTACCGACAATCCGTTAGTAATAAGTACGCCCGCAGCCTCGGAAATTTACGAGGAAGCTGTGGCTGCGTTGGTGATGCTTGGATTTTCACAGCCCCAATCGCAAAAAACAGTTCAAAAGTTATTGCGTGATACTCCTTCGATGAGAGTTGAAGAGGTAATTAAGCAGGCTCTGAAAATGCTCTGATACCGGCGCCGTCGCCTTTTGGGTAAAGGCGGGAATTTGTGTAGGAGTATCGAATGAGAAGACGGATAAGGATTGGAACAATAGTTGTGCTAGCAGTGAGCGGATTAGGAGCCTATTCCGCTTTTGCTGCTTTGCAGTCGGCCGATCCGCAAAGTTCATCGAGCAGTATATCGGCAACGCAAAGCAATAAAGAATCCGATTCCATACAAGTCCGTTATCCTGTCACTAAAACATCACCCGAATCGTACGATGAAATCGGGCAGTTAGCTCCGATGGATTTGAAAAATCCTTCTAATCTGAAAACAGAAGTAGAGTATGATGCCGAAACGAATTGTTATGTAATCCATACCCGAGTCGCCGGGGTTGATGTTTGCACTCCTTTCATGTTGTCGGCGGCCGAGTATAACGATTATACGTTGCGTAAATCCATGCAGCAGTATTATCGGGAACGAAATGCACAGAATTTTGCAGAGAACAGCAAATCGGAGTTTAATTTTTTGGATATGCAGTTCTCTCTCGGGCCATTGGAAAAAGTTTTTGGACCGGGTGGCGTACAATTGAAGACACAAGGTTCTATCGAGTTGAATATGGGATTGAAACATAACAAACTCGATAACCCCGCACTGCCGATGAGTTCCAGAAAGAAGACTTATTTCGACTTCGACGAGAAGATACAGGCTTCGGTAACGGCGAAAGTCGGTGACAAGATGTCGTTCAATATGAACTATAACACCGATGCGACTTTCGATTTCGACTCGAAAAATCTCAAATTACAATATCAGGGAAAAGAAGACGAGATTATTAAGAATATCGAAGCCGGTAATGTGAGTATGACCACGGGGTCGTCGTTGATACGTGGTAGTACGGCTTTATTCGGTGTAAAGACGACTATGCAGTTCGGTAAACTGACGGCTACCGCTCTTATTTCTCAACAACAGTCCGAATCGAAAACGGTCAATGCGAGTGGTGGGGCACAGACCACGCCTTTCGAAATCCGGGCAGACGCTTATGACGAAAACAGGCACTTTTTCTTAGCTCATTTTTTTAGGGACAATTACGATAAATTTGCTTCCAAACTACCTTATGTCTCATCGGGCGTGAGTATCAATCGAATAGAAGTTTGGATTACGAATAAACAAGGCAATTATGAAGAATCGAGGAATATTGTCGGTTTTATGGATTTGGCCGAAAATGTTCATATCGGTAACGACCATTGGATATCGGCTACCGCACAGCAGAATCCGATGAATAACTCCAACTCGTTGTATGCCGAGATTAAAAACGGTTATCCCGATGCTCGTAATATCAATTTGGTGACACAGGCTTTGGAACCTCTTTCTGTTTATGGTATCGAGGGGGGGCAGGATTATGTGAAAATAGAGAGTGCCCGGAAACTTGCTTCTTCTGAATATACCTTGAATTCCCAATTGGGTTATATCTCTCTGAAAAGTAAGCTGAATGCCGATGAGATGATTGCTGTCGCTTATGAATATACTTATAACGGACAGGTTTATCAGGTTGGGGAGTTTTCGGGAGATGTTACCGATACGGATCAATGTCTTTTTCTGAAAATGTTGAAGGGTTCTACCATATCGACCTCATTACCCATTTGGGATTTAATGATGAAAAATGTTTATTCGCTGGGGGCCTATCAGGTTCAGAAGGATAAATTCAGGTTGTATATTAAATATCAGAATGATTCTACGGGGGTAGCTGTAAATAATATACCGGAGGGGAATATATCCAATCGGACTTTGTTGCAAGTAATGAACCTCGACCGTTTGGATGCGAATGAGTCGGAATATTCCGATGGTATTTTTGACTACATAGAGGGGTATACGATTCAATCTTCGAACGGAAGAATTATATTTCCGGTCATAGAGCCGTTCGGTAGTCACTTGGCCGAAAAAATAGGAAATGCGGCGATAGCGGAAAAGTATGTTTATCAAGAGCTGTATGATTCGACATTGACTATCGCCCAGCAAGTATCGGAGAAGAATAAATTTATTATGACCGGAGAATATAAAGCATCTTCGGGCGCAGAGATAAGATTAAATGCGATGAATGTACCTCGGGGATCGGTGGTCGTTACTGCCGGAGGTATGACTTTGGTCGAAAATTCCGATTATATTGTGGATTATGCGATGGGTGTCGTGACGATATTGAACCAAAGTATAATCGAGGCGGGAACTCCGATTAGTGTATCGCTTGAAAATCAATCGATGTTCAATATGCAACGTAAGACAATGCTGGGACTCGATTTGAATTATGCGTTCTCCAAAGATTTTAATGTAGGAGCGACGATTATGCATTTGTCTGAAAAGTCCCTGACAGAAAAAGTAAATATGGGCGATGAGGTACTGAATAATACTTTGTGGGGAGTGAACTTGTCTTATAATACGAATTTTTTATGGTTGACCAATTTGTTGAATAAAATTCCGACTGTAAACGCAACAGCTCCTTCTACGTTGGCTCTCACGGCTGAATTTGCCCAATTGATACCGCATAAATCCAAAAACGGCAGCTCGCAGGGAACATCGTATATCGATGATTTCGAATCGACACAAACAGGGTTGGACTTGAAGTCTCCTTATTCATGGACGTTGGCTTCCACTCCGTACGACCCTTCATCTGATGCTTTGTTTCCCGAAGCTCGTTATTCCAATGATATTCGTTATGGGCAAAATAGAGCATTGCTATCGTGGTATTATATCGATAGAATGTTTACTCAGAAAAACTCGACATTGATACCGGCTCACCTGAAAAATGATTTGGACCAATTGTCCAATCCTTATGTACGTGAGGTGAGTGTACGGGAAATATTTCCCAATAAGGAAATCAATTATGGAGAATCGACGACCTTACAGACATTGAACCTTTCATTTTATCCACAGGAACGGGGGCCGTACAATCTCGATGCCGATAATATCGACTCACAAGGACTTTTGTTGAATCCGGAGAACCGTTGGGGCGGGATTATGCGAAAAATGGATTATACCGATTTCGAATCATCGAATATCGAATATATACAGTTCTGGCTCATGGATCCGTTTTTAGATGAGAGTCAGACTAATCATAACGGGGGAGAATTGAAGATATTCTTAAAGACGGTATGAAGTCTTTCGAGAACGGTTTGCCTGTCGACGGTGATACAACACAGATAGCGACTACGGTGTGGGGAAAGGTATCCAAACGTCAGTCGTTGACTTATGCATTCGATAATACCAGTGGAGCACGGGCTTTGCAAGACGTAGGTTTAGACGGTCTGTCGAATGACGAGGAATATGGGTTCTCATCTTATAGAGATTATTTGAACAAGCTCGAAACTAAACTATCTCCGGCGGTAGTAGAGGCTATGCGACAAGATCAGTTTTCTCCGTTTAACGATCCGGCCGGGGATAATTACCATTTTTATCGTGGACACGATTATGACGATGCACAAACTTCTATATTGGACCGGTACAAACGATATAACGGAACAGAAAACAATTCCCGGTCTCCCGAGGAAATGAATGATTCGTATTATCAGTCTTCCAAAAGCGTTCCTGACGTGGAGGATATCAATCAGGATAATACGTTGAACGAATATGAAAGATATTATCAGTACCGCATATCGCTATGTCCCGATAGCTTGGAGGTGGGGAAAAACTGTATTACCGACAAACGGGAGACAACCGTCCGGCTCCGCAATGGTGAAGAAGGAAAAGCTGTGTGGTATCAATTTAAAATCCCTTTGTCTCGTCCTCAAAAGAAAGTGGGATCTATTCAGGATTTTAAGACGATACGTTTTATCCGCATGTTTATGACGGGTTTTGAGTGTGAAACACATTTGCGTTTTGCCACGTTGGAATTGGTTCGGGGTGAATGGCGAACGTATAACTATGCTTTGAATTTGAAAGGAGATGCTCCGGCTCAGGGTAAGATGGATATATCGGTGGTAAATATTGAGGAGAATGCAGGACAGGTTCCTGTTAATTATGTTTTACCTCCGGGAGTAACCCGTATTATAGACCCGGGGCAATCGCAAATAACCCAGCTTAATGAACAAGCCATGTCTTTGAAAGTAACCGATTTGCAGTCGGGAGATGCTCGTGCGGTTTATAAGAACAGTGGTATGGATATGCGTACATACAAGCGGTTACAGATGTTTGTACATGCAGAGAAGCTGATTGACGATAAAACTAATTTACGAGATGGCGATGTGTCTGTGTTTTTACGATTAGGATCCGATAGCAAATCGAATTATTATGAGTATGAGGTCCCGTTGTCATTGACGGAGCCGGGTAATTATAGCACGTATAATGCACAAGATCAAGAAGCGGTTTGGCCACAATCCAATATGTTTGATTTCCCTCTTTCTTTGTTTACCGATTTGAAGCTGGAACGGAATGCAAAGAAACGTATGGATAATTCGACTGTGACGTTTCAAACCCGTTATTCCAGTTATGATCCCGATAAAAATCAAAATAAGGTGACTATCGTGGGGAACCCTTCTTTGAGCGATGTTCGTACGATGATGATCGGTGTGAGAAATAATTCGAATGCAGCTAAGGATATAGTCGTTTGGGTGAATGAAATGCGTTTGACCGATTTTGACCAATCGGGTGGTTGGGCTGCCAAAGCAAATGTAAATCTCGGTTTGTCGGATATTGCTATGCTGAATATCGCGGGGCATGTAGAAACTGTCGGTTTTGGGGGTATAGACCAAAGCCTTACGGAACGTCGATTAGACGATTACTATCAGTATAATATAGCTACGATGGTCGAGTTAGGGCGTTTTTTGCCTGAAAAAGTCAAATTGAAAGCTCCGTTATTTTATTCGATTACCGAACAACGTACTTCTCCTAAATACAATCCGCTCGATCAAGATATCTTGTTGAAAGATGCTTTGGACAATGCGGGCAGTAAGGCCGAGCGTGACTCTATAAGTGATGCTTCGATAGAGAAATCGACTGTCGAAAGTTTCAGTTTGTCGGGAGTTTCTTTCGATATTAGGAGTAAGAATCCTATGCCCTATGACCCGGCTAATTTTTCTATCAGCTATTCTTATAATCGACAATCGAAACAAGACCCTACTACCGAATTTGAGAATACATATGATTATCGGGGTAGTTTCACTTATTCCTATACTCCTTTTGTTAAGCCTTTTGTCCCGTTGAAGGGATTAAAGAGTAAATCTAAGCATTTGAAATTTTTGAAGGAATGGGAATTTAATTATTTGCCTAATAATATTGCGTTTAATACCAATATGTCGCGATATTATTATGAACAGCAGATTCGCGATGTGAGTGGATCGGGAGGAATGGCATTGCCGACGAGTGTAAGTAAAAGTTTTTTATGGGATCGGCAGTTCTCGTTGACATGGAATCTCACCAAGTCGATAAACCTTTCGTTGCAAACGATGACGAACGCTCATATCGAGGAGCCGGTCGGTGTGGTGAATAAACAGCTTTTCCCAGATGAATACGAAGCATGGAAAGATACCGTGTTGACCAGCATCAAGAATTTGGGAACACCGTGGAATTATAATCAAACTTTCAATGCATCGTATACGGCTCCGTTCAGCAAGATACCTGTTCTTGATTATTTGTCGTTTAATGCCAAGTATAACGCTACATACACTTGGGATAGGGGAGCCCAGATTTCAGAGGAAATAGATTTAGGTAACTCGGTGAATAATCAGGGGCAGTTGAGCTTTGACGGGCGTTTCAATTTTGAACAATTGTACAATAAGTCGAAATATTTGCAGAAGATAAACAAACGTTTTTCTTCCAATAATAGGGCTGCGGCGGCGAAGAAAAATAGAAAATTCGAACGTACCATTTTGCTTCGGGAAGATACTACGGTTACTTTAAGGCATAATCTCAATAATAAGAAGGTAAAAGTTGTAGCGAGGGACGATGCCGGAAAGAAAGTGGCCCTGAGGACGAAAGTGCTCGATGCCAATAATATCGTGATTCTCGATAAAGGAACCCAACGCTTGAATGTGATAATTACTCCTTCGAATAAGAATGAACGTAATTTCTGGAAAGAAGCAGCCGAATATTCTTTACGGGGATTGATGATGGTAAGAAATGCGAGCGTGCGTTATCGTAAGACCAATACGACTTCGTTACCTCTGTTTTCCCCGAATGTAGGCGATGTATTCGGGCAATCGACTTCGTATGGCCCTATGGCTCCCGGTCTCGATTTCGCTTTTGGCTTTACTGATGAGAGCTATGTATATCGGGCAAAAGAACGTGGTTGGCTTTTATGTGATTCCACGCAGATAAGTCCGGCAGTCATCGGTCGTACCGAGGAGTTTAATTTCGAAATAGCGCTTGAACCTATCCGGGGTTTGAAAATAAACTTGACAGGAAATAGAACAGACACGCGTAGTTCTCAAATGCAATTTATGTTTGACGATATGCCGACTGTACGAGGCGGAAGCTATACCAAGACACATATTGCATTGAAGACTGCATTTAGGAGCAGTTCTGCAAAAGACGGATATTCGTCGCAAGCATTCGATGATTTTTTGAAAAATCGGGAAATAATAGCGGCTCGGTTAGAAGCGCATTACGGATCGTTGGGCAATTATCCGAATAAAGGTTTTATTGCCTCTACCGGCTTTGGAGATAAGCCCTATGATTCGGCTAACGGCGGTGTGAATCGTAGTTCTGCCGATGTAATGATACCTGCATTTATTGCTGCATATTCTGGCCGTGATGCCCGTAAAATCGATTTGTCTCCGTTCCCGGGATTGTCGGCTATATTGCCGAACTGGCGAATTACTTACGATGGTTTCATGCAAATACCGTTTATAAAGAAACACTTTAAAGCGTTTACTCTATCGCATGCTTACCAGTGTACCTATGCTGTGGGATCATTTACTTCGTTCCTTAATTGGGTGGAATCAGACGGGGATTTCGGTTTCGTTCGCGATGAACTTACGGGCAATCCCATACCCTCTTCTCCATTCGATATATCATCGGTAATGATAACCGAGAGGTTCGCTCCCCTTATCGGGTTAAAGGTGACACTGAAAAATAATGTTACGGGCAATATAGAGTATAAAGATTCCCGCACGTTGACATTGAATTCGGCAGCCGGACAAATCGTAGAGGCGTCGACAACCGATTTTACAATCGGGGCCGGGTATAAGATCGCTAATTTTAATACGATTTTGAAATTGAAAGGGTCTCAGACAGGCGTTAGCAACGATTTGACGATCAATGCCGATTTTTCATTCCGCAAGAATCAGGCTCTTATTCGTCGTATCGAACAGAATTTTACTCAGGCAACCAGTGGAACTCGTACTACGATGTTGAAAGTGACGGCCAATTATGTATTGAGTAAACGTATTACGGTAGGGGCTTATTTCGACCATCAGATTAATACACCGTTAGTATCCTCTTCATCATATCCTATTACGAACAGCAATTATGGAGTCTCGGTGAGATTATCGTTATTGAAATAAAAGGAATTTATATTTTAAGTTAAACAGGTCGTTTGTTTAAACTGTTTCTTCAATTATTCGTTTTTCTTAATTAAAGGAGGGATAGAGAAATTTTTGAGTCGGAGCTTAAACTCCTATCTTTGCAGTTGAGATGCTTCTCCGTAGTTTTATAAAACCCAAATAAATGTATTGAATAAATGAAACGACTGATTTTTATTCTTATGGCTTTGTTGTCTTATGGCATTTTGAGAGCCGAGACTTTGAAATCTCCTGACGGGAACATTGTATTAGATTTTGAATTGGATAATGGAGTCCCTGTTTATAAAGTAGATTATAAAGGTCGGCCGGTTATTAAAGAGAGTAAATTGGGATTAGAGTTGAAGTCGGGAAAAAATTTAACCGATGGATTTCGTTTGGCTGGTTCTGAGACATCGACTTTCGATGAGACATGGAAACCCGTTTGGGGAGAGGTAAAAGAGATTAGGAATCATTATAATGAATTGGAAGTAACATTGGAACAACCGTCGACCGATCGTCGTATGATTATTCGTTTCCGGGTATTTGACGATGGGGTAGGATTCCGATATGAATTTCCCGATCAGCCCAATTTGGATTATTTTGTGATTAAAGAAGAGAAGACGCAGTTTGCTATGGCGGGAGACCATACTGCTTTTTGGCTCCCGGGCGATTATGATACACAGGAGTATTCCACTGTGACGTCGAAATTGTCCGAAATCCGTGGATTGATGAACGAGGCTATTACACCGAATTCTTCTCAAACTCCATTCTCTCCTACGGGGGTGCAAACGGCTTTAATGATGAAAACCAACGATGGCTTGTATATCAATTTACATGAAGCTGCATTGGTCGATTATTCTTGTATGTCGCTCGATTTGGACGACAAAAATATGATATTCGAGTCTCACCTTACACCCGATGCATTGGGGGATAAGGGATATATGCAAACTCCGGCGAAATCTCCGTGGCGCACGATTATTGTTAGTGACGATGCGCGTGATATTCTTGCATCCAAAATGACTCTTAATCTGAATGAACCGTGTGTCTATGAAGATACGAGTTGGATAAAACCGACGAAATATATAGGTGTATGGTGGGAAATGATAACCGGGAAAAGTACTTGGGCTTATACCGATTTGCCTCATGTGAAACTCGATTTGGTCGATTATTCTCGTTTGACGCCTAATGGACGTCATGCCGCTAATACCGAGCATGTAAAAGAATATATCGATTTTGCCGCAGAACATGGATTTGACGCTGTGCTGGTGGAAGGTTGGAACATAGGGTGGGAAGATTGGATAGGTAAGTCGAAAGACTATGTATTCGATTTTATCACACCGTATCCCGATTTCGATGTAGAAGAAATAGAGCGGTATGCCAAATCGAAGGGAGTGAAAATGATTATGCATCATGAGACCTCGGGCTCGGTTTGTAATTATGAACGGCACATGGAGAAAGCATATCAGTTTATGAACGATCATGGCTATGATGCCGTGAAGAGTGGATATGTAGGAGATATTATACCTCGTGGGGAACATCATTACGGACAATGGATGGTTAATCATTATCTCTATGCATTGACCGAAGCCGCCAAGCATAAGATTATGGTGAATGCCCATGAAGCTGTTCGTCCTACGGGTTTGAGCCGTACTTATCCCAATCTTATCGGTAACGAGTCGGCGAGAGGAACCGAGTATGAATCGTTCGGGGGCAATAATCCCGACCATACCACTATTTTGCCGTTTACACGGCTTATCGGAGGTCCGATGGATTATACTCCCGGTATTTTCGAAACGGATATTTCTAAACTTAATCCCGATAACCACAGCTATGTTCGTTCTACTCTGGCTCGGCAGCTGGCTTTATACGTGACCATGTATAGTCCTTTACAGATGGCAGCCGATTTACCTGAAAATTATAATCGTTTCCTCGATGCTTTTCAGTTTATTAAAGATGTGCCTGTCGATTGGGACGACAGCCGTTATTTGGAGGCAGAGCCGGGAGATTATATTACGGTGGCACGCCGGGAAAAAGGTGGTAATAATTGGTATGTAGGTTCCACGGTCGATGAGAATGGGCATACGGCTCGTTTCTCCTTAGATTTCTTGGAGCCCGGGAAAAAGTATATTGCAACTATATATGCCGATGCTCCCGATGCCCATTATAAGGATAACCCGCAGGCTTATACGATTCGTAAATATATTGTGACGAACAAGACTCGTATCGTTCAGCCTTGTGCTCCGGGTGTAGGTTTTGCTATGAGTATCGAGGAGGCTACCGATCCAGCAGCTTTGAAAGGATTGAAAAACTATAAACCGTAGATTGCGGTAAGATGAGAATAGTAGGGTAGGACTTATACAATAAGTCCTACTCTTTTTATATTAGTGTAACCGATTGCTGATGATGTTTTCGGAGTGGATATCGACAGATGAAAGATGGAAATCAGAGGAGACGTTCCCGCAAAGAATAAGCCTGAAATATTTATATGCCGGTCCTGTAAAACGCATGGGTAATTGTCCTGCTACTTTTGATGCGCTCGATATTTCACAGATTTTGGAAAAGTTGCCTTCGGCATCATTGCCTCCCCAAAGAGAAAGCAAGAGCTTTCCTTCTGACATCGAGAGTCGCCAGAAAACTTCTCTCCATTTTTGGTACTCTTCACTTTGGAGAGTAATTGGGCGGGATACGAGTGCGATTGGGGTTATCTCTGCTGATTCTTTTTGTAAATCGTAAACTTTTCCCTCTGCGTCTTGGGCGAGTAGATGACTGGCATCATAGAATAGGGAAGAGTAATGTTGGCTTATGCGATACCTGTAGAGAGAAGGAATATGGATAATGAGACTATATTTGAGATCGGGCCTGCAACATATCAATTCTTTTTCGATTGTATTGTAGGCGATGATACTTCCTTGAATAAATTGAGATAAAGTCGTTTGATCGGTGGTCGCAGGAATTAATGTAGAGTCTATGTCGTGGTGAGCGATTGGGCTATTGTTTTCGCAGGCGGTTTCGTCGAACGATAAGAGCTGTTGTATTTCGGAGCCTCGTATGATAAATAATCCTTTTGCCGTAGTAAACATAATCATATCTTCGAGCGGGACGATAGGGTTTTCCGGCAGTATGGGCTCTCGATTCAGTTGATGTTGTGCTCCGTAACATACGATTCCGTTTCCGTTTTGCAGAGCCCATATTCCTTCTTCTGTAAATACGTATAGGGGAAATTCACCGAACTGTCCTTCCGATAAAGCAGCTGTAATGGTCGCTATGCCTGTAATCTCTCCGTTCGAGATGGTATAAGTTTGTTCGGACGGGAATATAAACGGGTTTTCGAGTTCCGAAACCCGCAGTATATTAGGCTGTGTGTAAGTGTCATTTTCGGACAAGGGTATATCGAGTGGGGTAGAGGCCGGCAGAGAATCGTTTTCCAATGAGATTGCAGAGAGCGTCTCGTTGAGATAATCGGCCCTATTTTCATATTCGGAGGCTGTCAGTAGAAAGCTCCCCTTGTATCGGGTATTCTCGCTTTTTACGACGATTTCCATTTTATAGGCGTTACTGTCGGGGTAAGAAATCAGAGGTGAAAGTTGATTGAAGAAATAGTTCGATTTCCCCTGCCAAACGACTTTGCATTCTCCTCTTTCGGTTTTGAGATAAGTGCAGATATAAGCATCGACAGTCTCGGCATTTTTGTTCCCCACGTTGAACAGACTGAGGGGAAATCCGGGAAAAAGTTTTTTCTTTAAGTTGGCTATGTGTAGTCTTTTGTTGTGTATATAGCTGACATGTGCTCCCGTAGAAAGCAGTGTCGTATTATCTGGCGAAAGAACTTCCTCGTGTACGAGTAAATCAGGCCGTATTTTATTTTCTATGGCGTACGATTCACCTTCCTTCCAGTCGCTCCAATCCTCTATGGTCGCTATTTTATAAAATAGAGAATCTTGTAAGTAGCGTTTCTTTATCTCTTTCAGGTCGAGAAAAGAGATGTCTCCTTTCAGTAGAAAAGAGAGCGTTTCGTTTTCTTCTGTACGTTTGATCGTAAATTTAAGGCCTTGTTGTTTTTGATCGGGTTCGAAGATCGTGGCTTCGGGAGAGACAAAAAAGTCTATACTTCTTACGATATCTTTCCAGTTGTCGAGATTGAATTGATGAATATAATATTTCAGGCTATAATTCCCGGCGATGATTTGTCCTTCATGAGAACCTAAGCAAAGATTGTTTGAATTTTTCAATCGTATGCTCATTTGATAGGGTTGTATGGGGGATGGCAAAGAGACCATGACCGGAGCCGATGAAAAAATTCGGCTCCCATCATATAAAGTGAGGGCATAACGTATGAGTATGGGTTGTATGAAATAGTGCCGTTTCCATGCTTTTTCTTGTAGCTGAAAGAATGCATTGTAGTAAGCATCGTTGTAATAATTGATGTCTTCGGTGTCGAGTCGGGTCGGATTGCTGTATCCATGTTGAAAGGTATATTCGCTTACGAAGTAGGCATCGGTATATTCTATATAAGGGAAAAATGAAATTTCAGGTATGTCGGGCTTTTCACCCAAAAAGATATATTTTCCCTCTTTATAAAGTAAATAGTATATACTTTCGGTACAGATGATTATGAGTGTGTTTCCTATGGATTGAATAGACAGAACTTGTAGGTCGTTTAGCTCGAACAACTGGCTTGATTCTTTTTGGATATTTCCGTTTTCTTTTTTTATCAGAGCCTCATAATACAAGGTATTTTCATTTTCCGTTATATGATGCTCTCCGTCGTAGCAGATATGAACATAGACGAGCCAATGGTTTTTCTTTTCCGGAGTGTATAGATATTCCGGTGTCCCGACAGGTTTGAGGCAGTTTGATTGATTTCGTAAATTGACAATAGCTGTGCAATCTCCCGGCTGTGCCGAGTTCGGTGGGGAATAACGGTTCATGCCGTTAAATGTAATTCTCGATTTCATAGAGCTGGTAATTTTTCGTAAAGGTACACCCGGTATGCGGCTCTATTTTGGCATGATGATATTCTTTGAAAAAGAGACTCCTTCCGAAGCTATTGATTGAATTTTTGAAAATAAAAATAGGAAGGAGTCTCCTGTTTCCCGCTTTGGGGAAACTGCGCAATTGCCCAAGTATAACCAATCACTTCATTTATTGCGCAAATTTGTTCTTCTACTATGGTTTTCAAGGTAAAAACAAGTGATATTGAATGAAAGTTCATTTTTGGAGCGATTATAAATTATATATTTTTGAATGAGACTTTATTTTTAATCGAGATGTTTTATTGGGGAAATGATTATCTTCGCTTATAGAATGAGAAACTTTATGGACAGACTTAATTTTGCGGCCATAGATATTGGCTCGAATGCAGTGAGATTGCTTATCAAAGGTATTTATCCGGGAGAGAGTGTATCGGATTTATCGAAAGTTTTTATTGTGCGTGTACCGCTGCGATTGGGACAAGATACCTTTACAAAAGGTCGTATTTCTACGGAGAAGACAGAAAAATTATTACGTCTCATGCATGCTTTTTCTCAGCTGATGCAGGTTTATAATGTCTTGTCTTATCGGGCTTGTGCTACGTCGGCTATGCGGGATTCTTCGAATGGAGCCGATATTGTCCGGTATATCTCGGAGAGAAGTGGAATAAATATCGAAATTATTAATGGTCTTGAAGAAGCACGTATCGTATATGACAGTCATATCGTGGACGAGCTGGAACAAGAGGGCGATTTTATCTATGTCGATGTTGGTGGCGGAAGTACCGAGATAAGTATAATTAGTGACCGTTCGTTACTCCAATCTCAATCTTATAATATAGGAACTGTACGTATTTTGAATAAAAAACTGAGCCGTAGTGAATTGTTCCGTATGTATAGGGATTTAAAGCGTTTGAAGGAAACGTATCGGCATATCTCTATTATCGGTTCGGGTGGTAATATCAATAAATTGCATCATTTGGCAGGAGTGTCTGCTCGGGAGCCATTGACTGTGGAGCGGCTTTTGACCCTGAGAAATGAATTGAATAGCTATTCGATCGTGGAACGTATCGACCGTTTTGCATTGAAACCCGACCGAGCCGACGTGATTGTACCTGCCGCCGATATTTATTTACAAATAGCGACGCATATAGGCGCACGAGAAATATGGGTTCCTACCATAGGAATCGTTGATGGTATTATTTATTCTCTTTGTTCCGATTACTTGAAAGGGAAAGAGAATTGAGACCTATTTCTTTTTCTCCCATTTAGGCATCCCGTCTTTCTTTTGGATAAAATCGCGAATAAATATGGCTGTCTCTTCACTGCCCAATATAGAGGAATCGATAGAAAGGTCGTATGAAGAGGCTACTCCCCAACCCTTATCGGTATAAAAATTGTAATAAGAAGCTCTTAGTTTATTTTTCTTTTCGGCGAGTTCGATAGCCTCTTTTCGAGTCATTCCTTGTGAGCGGCTGATGATTCTCTCGATTCTGTCTTCAAGGGGAGCGTGTATAAATACATTGTAACATCGTGGGTATTGTCTGAGAATATAATCGGCGCAACGT
>OHRQ01000651.1_pt1 | contig 15082 bp, 20 predicted proteins | sample 1578471 | NCBI WGS metagenome assembly OHRQ01 (sample SAMEA3879602, study PRJEB24766) | human gut metagenome | biome: human-associated habitat; feature: feces | place: USA | collected 1985/1987 | reverse complement strand
CGGGAGGGCATTGCCATTGCCAAGGACAACGGCGTTTACAAAGGGCGCAAGCCCATTCAACCGCCGGAACTTGAGAAAGTCATGGTTAAGTGGCGGCGTGGGGAAATCACCGCTGCCGAGGCTATGCGGCAATTAGGGATGGGCAGGAGTACGTTTTATCGAAAAGTAAAGAGGCTGCCGCTATCGTGAGTTTGACTTTTGCCCCCTGCACGGATATGGTTCTACAAGACATGCATATTGACTATTCGTACCGAATATGATATATTTCAAAGCGCAAAGAGGTGATAACATGGAAAGACGATTGGCGCGGATCAACAGCAGTGCAGCCGGGGGAACGGCAGGTGCCGGTGCAAAAACGCATAAGGTCACGCTCCCATCCCGCTGGCTTCGAGCCATGGGCATTACCGATGAGGAGCGGGAGGTGGAGTTGACCTTTGACCAAAAGAGAATCGTAATCACAAAAGTCGTCACCATAGAGGAGTTTATCAGCGAAAAAAAAGCGCAGTCCCACTGCGTGAAAAAGCTGAAATTCTGGAATAGTAAGGCACTTTGTACGACCATCGCAGTGGATTTTACAGATCATACTTTCTGCGTAGAGAACCATACCAAGCAACTGGTGAAAACAGCATTTGGGAAGAACAGACTCCCTACGTGGACTGATTTGATGGCCTTTCTGGAGGAACGGTGTATTCCGCGACAGCGGGAGGGCATTCGAGAATATCTGGACGCCCTGGGATTGGATGAGTACGACCCGTGGGAGATCGTCAAACGCACACAGGGTCGCATGGCGGAGGATCAGCAGTGGATCGAGGTGACAGAATGAGTATACATTTCGTGACAAACGAGAGGATCGCCGAAACATCTTCAAAGGGTAATCAGGAAAAGTGGGTAGATGGCAACCGTTGGTACAAGCTGGATCAGTTTGGGTATGAGGCCTTGACGGAAACGATGATCTCGCAGCTGCTGGAATGCAGCAACTGCGAGCAGGACTACCCGTTTCACTTTACCCGCTATCAAATGGAACGAATCACTGCACATGGTGTCGAACGGACGGGATGCAGCAGCGAAAACTTCCTGCTGCCGGGGCAATCCATCATCACACTGAGCCATCTCTATAAGCGTGAAAGTGAGGTATCCCTCCGAAATCTTCTGGCACGGCAATCCAGCGATAAGAAGCGTATTGCCTATTTAGCCGAGGCTACGGCAGAGTTGACGGGCTTGGAGCTGTTCCCGCAATATCTGACGCTGCTGTTTGAGGTGGATGCGCTGTTTCTAAACGATGACCGTCATTTGAACAATATCGCGGTCTTGGAAAGTGGCGGTAAATATGACTATTGCCCCATCTTTGATAACGGTGCGGGCTTGCTTTCCAATATGCGGACAGCCCCCATGGACATTGAGCCGAAGGCCCTGATCGCGGCACAGCGTGCCCGTCCCTTCGGCACGACATTTAACCGGCAGGCAGGAGCAGTCCGGGCACTGTACGGTAAGCAGCTGTATTTGCCCAAGCTGTCGAGAGAAGATATCTTTGCGAAGCTGGAACCGATGCTGCAATACTATCCACAGCGGGATCGCGGAATTATCACGGATAGGGTGTGTACCACCATTCTGCTGCGGCAGAAGCAGCTTTGATGAACATGAGGAGATCACCATCCAGGTGATCTCCTCATACTTTTCAAGTGCGTTAGATCTGAAGCTGTACCTTGTATGTATGCTGCACTTTGTGGCCATTGGCCGTTCTATCCGCTCTCACAAAACTCATCGTTCGTATGGGACACTTGTTCTTGACCATCTGGCCGCCGACAGAGCCGGCCTCGCGGCTGGTCAGGTCGCCGTTATAGCCGTTCTTCAGGTTGACGCCCACCTCTTGCGGTGTGTATTCACCTCAAAGATTTGATGATTTTGACGGTGAAAAACCGGAGCATCGAAAAGAAAACGAAATACGACATAAAAAAGAAAATCAGGTCGGAACCACTCATTTACATTGTGAAAACAGAAAAACAATCTAAAATAGTGGGAGGGATACATGAATTGCGGAGCCAGGAGCGGCCGGCGTAATTGACGGTTGCGTTTTTTTGCAGCGGCAGATATAATAATGATAACAAAGGGTAAGGAGGTGTCGCTATGGGCACGCTGGCGCTTGACGAGATCAAAAGCGTTGTAAAAGAACTGCTGAAACGCTATCATGCGGAGTATGCGCTGCTGTTCGGTTCGTATGCGCGTGGCGAGGCCACGCCCGAGTCGGACATCGACATCGTTATTATAGGCGGGAAGAACTTCGTGCCCCGCAATATCTTTGCGCTGGCAGAGGACTTGCGCGAGATGACCGGACGCGATGCCGATGTGTTTGAGATACGGGAGGTCAATACGGGAACCCCCTTCTACGAATCTGTGATGAAGGAGGGGATCCGCATCGCATGAAAAAATCGGATATGGAACGGCTGAAAAAGATCGTGTCCCTGTGGGAGGCGCTGAGCGGCGAAATTATGCAGCGCGGCATCACGCGGGAACTGCTGCTGACCGAACAGTTTTCCCAGTGGGCGGTGACTACGCCGATCTACAACATTGGTGAACAGGTCTATCAGCTTTCACCAGAGTTCAAAAAGGAATATCCAGGTATTCCGTGGAGCGTGGTTTCCGGACTGCGCCACCGGCTGGTACACGATTATGACGGTATCAACTGGTCGCTGATCGCGGATGTGATCTTCGACGATATGGAGCCATTCGTGATGGAGGTCAGAGATATACTGAGGAACCGGTTTGATTTGCGGAACGAATAAGCTGCTGACCATTCTGGAAGCCGCAGATGAAATGAATATGATGAAGAAAGCACTTCCTATCTGTAAGGACAGATGGGGAGTGCTTTCCTTATGCAACAACGTAAAAGACTGTGGCGTAGCGTGGGTACATACTGTTCAGGTATGCATTTATCCGTACTTAGTGGGCGTGTATAACAGCTATAAGTTACTTGTTCTTAGAGGTTGGTTGCACACTAGTCCCTTTGTTGGGAGGTTTTGAAGAGATTTTTGTTGTCGGTTGATAGCCCTCTTTAATACTTTTCATCGGCTCATGAGAGCGTTTTGGTTGATAACCATCATGGTGGATATTTTTACTTTCCATAGTTACCTCCTGTAAAAAATTCGATACATTTAATGGATTCTCCTAAAATAAGAACCCCCTCGTTACCATCGATGTGGTGCCATACACTTTGTTCATTTATGGTATATACATCTTCAAGATAAAGGTCACGTTTGTCGATATCCGATGAAGCAAACGATTTCGTGGCATATCTGCCGGAAATCATCTCACCACTCATCAAAGTAACTATTACCCAGCAGGATTGTTGTTTCGAGAAACAAAAATCCCATGCGGTAGGGCACGGATGAATTGGTTTCAATTCCAATTTCGATAGAAAATTCATAATCCAACCCTTTTGCAGGATATAGCCAATTACTGTGCCAAAGATGGCAGAACCAATAAGAGTTATTAGGAGGAGAAGAATCCAGTGCCATATGGATTGGGCAGATATCTTTGTCAAGACAAGGACGTAGGCCCAACTCCAGACCGCGCAGTTCAAAACACTAAAGAAGAAACAAAACAAGTAAAAGGTGGCATCGTTATGGCGTCTGGGCGGTATTATACAATCTAGTATACTTTTAATAATATACCCAGGCAACAAGAATATGCCTGTATAGAAAACAACATTAAAGTTTTCGAGAACCATTTACATCCCTCTTTCGGTTCGCAAAGGAAATACTTTCTTTGGCTAAAAGTATACGCCGTTTTGTATTTGTTCGCAACAATTATTTGCTCACTTTACTAAAAAACGACAGGAGGTGCTTTTGTGTCCGGCGTGTTTGATTACTACTACGGCGAGGAGAGTGAAAGCTGCTCCTTTTACCGCATCCCGCGGCTGCTCATCGTGGGAGAACGGTTCTCCGGCCTGTCCACAGATGCCAAGCTGCTCTATGGCCTAATGCTGGACAGGATGAACCTGTCGGCACGGAACGGCTGGTATGATGATGCAGGCCGCGTCTACATCTACTACACGCTGGAGGAAATACAGGAGAGCATGAGCTGCGGTCACGGCAAGGCTGTGCGGCTGCTGGCGGAACTGGATACCGGCAAAGGCATCGGCCTTATCGAGCGAACCAAGCAGGGGCAGGGCAGACCGGCGCGCATCTACGTCAAGCGCTACACCACGCGGGAGATATCCGCGCCGCCCGCTGTACCGCCTGACTTCCCAAATACGGAAGTCCAGACTTCCGAAAATGGGAAGTCAAGAGTTCCCAAAAACGGAAGTGCAGACTTCCCAAAAGAGGACGCGAATTATAAAGATATAAACCAAACGGATATGAGCCAGCTTTATCCATCCCCACCTCCTTCACTGGCAGGCAGCTGGTGGGAGAGGAAAAAGGCGGCGGAAGAAGTACGCACCTGCGTTGCGTATGACCAGCTGTGCCGCCGCTATGACCGCGAGAGCGTGGATGAACTGATCGCCGCCATCACCGATGTGCTGTGCAGCACCCGCCCCACGCTCCGCATCGGCGGTGAACTGCTGCCCACCCAGCAGGTGCAGGAGCGTTTCCGACAGCTGGAGTACGACCATCTGGAATATGTCATTGAAAGCCTGCGGCGTTCTACGGCGCAGGTTTTCAACGTTCGGGCGTATCTGCTGACCATCCTGTATAACGCACCCGTCACCATCAACCACTTCTATCAAGCCGAAGTCCAGCACGATATGGACACCGGATAGTACCCGCTTCCCGTGGAGGCGGGCTTTATCATATCGCCGATAAAAGGAGGAGCATCCCATGCACACCGAGTATTTCCTGCTGACTGCGGACGTGACCGTGCAGGTGCCGGTCACGCTCATCGTTCCCGCGCAGACTTGCGGCAAGAGCCGCCCTGTCCCTGTGCGAAACCCGTCTCAAGTTGAGACGGGTTTTGACATATTACGACGAATTGGAGGTAAAAGGATATGGCAGAAGAAAAGAAAAATCCGCTGATCGGCGCGTTCCGCAGTCCGCCCCCGAAGGAGGCCCCGAAAGCACCGCCCGATGCAAAGGCGGCAGAACCCGCCAAACCGCCCGAAGCTGACAAACCCATCCCCGCGGCGCAGAAGCCTGCCGAGCCGGTCAAGCCGGTGATCCCGCCTAAAGCGGAGGAAACCAAAGCTGCACCGAAGCCGAACGGCACGGCGACGCCGGTAAAGCCCACAGAGGAAAAGCCTGCGGCGAAGCCGCCCGTACCAGCCAAGGCCGAGGACGCCAAGGCTGTGGCAAAACCGCCTGCACCGGTAAAGACCGAAAATGCCAAGGCTGCGGTAAAACCGGCTGCACCCGCTAAGACGGAAGATACGAAAACCGCCGCCAAGCCGGAGGAGAAGAAGGCAGAGAAGCCTGCCCCTGCTACGGAAGTGGATGCAAAACCCGCCAAGGCAGAGGACAAGAAACCGGTGGCAGCGCCTGCCGAAAAAAAGTCTGAGGACAAGAAGCCGGAGGAAAAGCCGCCTGCAAAGCAGGAAGAAAAGAAAGCGGATGTACCGGCAAAGTCGGAGGATAAGAAACCTGCCGAGGATAAACCTGCGTCCAAGGCGGAGGTGGCGGAGAAAAAAGAGCAGCCGCCCGAAAAGGAGCAGGAGACGGACACGGAGGGTATTCCCAAGGACTTCAAGCTGAACATCGTGGGCGAAGGTGCGCTGGGTTCCGTGGTCATGCTGCCGGTGGACAAGATCGACGACTTTGAGGGGCATCCCTTCCCCGTGCAGGATGACAAGGATATGCTGGACTTGGTGGAGAGCGTTAGGAAGTTCGGCGTGCTGGAGCCTGTCACGGTCATCCGCAGCAGCAAAGACCCCGACCGTTACGAAATGGTGGCAGGCCATCGCCGTAAGCACAGCTGTGTGCTGGCTGGCGTGACACAGATCCCCGCCATCGTCCGCGACATGGATCGGGACAGCGCCATCATCTACATGGTGGACTCCAACCTCAAGCGGGAGAATATTTCGCCCATGGTCAAGGCGCGTGCCTACTCTATGAAGCTGGAAGCCATGAAGCGTAAGGCGGGACGTCCCACCAAGGCGCAGTTGGAGGCGGGGTATAAGCCCATGCGTGCCGATGAGCAGCTGGCGCAGCAGACCGGCGAGAGCCGCGCCACCATCCAGCGATTGACCCGCCTGACCAAGCTGGAGCCGGAGTTGCAGGATATGGTGGAGGAAAAGAAACTGCCGGTGAACACCGCTGCGGACATCTCCTATCTGAAGCCACAGGAGCAGAAAACGCTGGCGGACGCCATCAAGCGGGAGGATAAAGTCCCCTCCGGTACGCAGGCCGCCGAGCTGAAAAAGGACAGTCAGGCGGGTAAGCTGACCACGGCAAAGATCGAGCAGATCGTGGCACCCACCAAGCGTGAGATGTCACCGCCGTTGAAAGTCACGTTCAGCGAGGATGAACTGCGCGCCTACTTCCCCAAGAAGGATACCACGGTAGGCGATGTGAAGCGTGTGGTGTTCGAGGCGCTGGATCTGCGGCAGAAGGCATTGGACAGGCAAAAGGCCAGAGCCGAGCAGGAAAAAGCGGCAAAAAAAGCGACGCCGGGTAAAGTGAGGTGATGAATATGGAACGGCGGGAGGACTCGTTCTACACCGCCTATTCCTACGGCGACAAGCTGGAGGAGGGTCATAAGCTGACGCTGGAGCATCATATTTCTTTTGATCAACGCCATGCCGACCTGTCCGCGCTGACGTGGATGCCCCTTGATCGGCTGCAAGCACTGCGGAATAAGAGCGTGGAGACGGAAAAGGCCGTGTTCCGCGACTTGCAGGAGGCCGCCAAACGCTGGGAGGAGCAGGCGGCGCAGACCATGATACTGGACAGGGCCATTGAGTATGTGAAAACGCCGGAGGTGCAGCATAGCGGCAACCGGTGGGAGGATACCGATTATGGCTGGCGTAAGATCAGCAATATGGTCTATCAGATGTCCTACCGCATCCGCGAGGATACTGCCTACGATCATAAGCAGAAAAAGCAGGTGCCGGTGGCGTGGTATGTGTCATGGAGCGTGAGCTACAATGTCCCGCGCAGGAAAGACCCATACAGCAGTACGCCATCGCCGCTGGCCAGTCAGGACAACAAGCGGTATACGGACAGGGCTGCCGCCGAACGGTATGTGCAGGGGCGCATCGCCGCCTATGCCCATCTTTCAAGAGCTGTCACCGCCTCTGCCGGAAAATCACGCGCACCTGTTTTCCGTGAATGGGCAGCTGCTGCCGGGGTATACCGTCCAGCCGCACCAGCCGTCACCGCAGGAGCTGCTGGATTTTTTGGAGGACGGCGACGCGCCGCCGAAGAAAGAGTCTAAGCCGAAAAAGCGAAACCATGATATGACACGATAGGAGGGAGCGCATGAAAGTCCTGATGGTAGAGCCGGGGGCAGCGCCCTATGAAAAGGAACTCAACGGCCTTCACGAGATGCAGGCGGCGGTGGGTGGTCTGATACAGGCCATCTACCCCTTTGAGGACAAGGTGGCCGTTGTCTGTGACGATGAAGGGATGCTGAAGCCCAACGAGTTCAACCGCAGTATGCCGGGCGGCTACGGCGGCGTGTTCGGCCCGTTCTTTGTCTGCGGCTTGGGTGAGGATGACTTTACCTCCCTGACCCCGCAGCAGATGGAGGTCTATAAAAAGCAGTTCCACCACGCAGAGATACTGCTGGGAATCAAGGACAACACGCCAGTGACCATACGGGTAGAACCGTTCAAAAAGCGTGATGCACCCAAGAGAGAGCGCCCCGACACGCCAGAGCATTGAGGTGAACCGACATGATGGCCATGGATATTCACAAGACACGCTTTGAAGCGGTGGAGATATGCGGTGTGCCTGCCCTTTTCACCGTGAAGCGTGTTCGCCGTTCCGAACTGCCAAACGGTATTTTTGCCTACGATATGCAGACCTCCGAGGAAGACTGGTCACAGCCGTGCCTGCTGGCCTGCCATATCACTGTGGAGCATTACGGCACAGTGCTTACCGGCCAGCGCATCGACCTGCCGGAAAATGGATACCGCTATCTGACCGCAGGCGATTTCAGCTGGCCTTGTTCCACAGACAGGCCGACCATCGCGGAGTTCGCCCAGCGGCACGGCCTGTATATCAAGCCCCGCTGCCACGCAAAGACTGTCCCGACCCGATAGAGGGGACAGCACCGTTTCGGTGCTGTCCACGCAAGCATGGCATTTGGTAGCACAAATGCCGCTTGTTAGGGGCACAGCCCCTAAGACCCCGCGTTTACGCTTCGCGTCTCAATTTGAGACGCATTTTTATGGAGGTGATGCCGACGAGAACGCGAAACCGGCACGTCAGCGTGTGGCTGACGGATGCCGAGCTTGCCCACCTGCGGAAACAGGCCACTGCCGCAGGGCTGGGCATCGACCCATTTCTCCGCAGCCTGATACTTGGTGTGCAGCTGCGGCCACGGCCACCCGATACATACGCCACGCTGCTGCGGGAGTTGTCCGCCATCGGCAACAACATCAATCAGATCGCCCACACCGTCAACGGACAGAAATATGCGGCAGACAGTCAGATCGACCACGCCGTGGTGCTTGTCCGCAGGGCGTGGCGGCTGGTAAAGGACAGCTTTTAATGGCCTATACGAAGATCATCGTTATACGGGGCAGGCTGGATAAATGTCTCAGCTATGCCGCCAACGAGGAAAAGACCTATCTGGAAACGGCAGTGGACTACGCGCTGGATCGCGGCAAGACGGAGCGCGTATGCTACGAGACGGCTATCAACTGCGGCAGAGACACCGCCTATCAGGACATGATGCAGACGGCGCGGCGCTGGGGCAAGCAGAACCGTGTCCGCAAAGGCTATCATGTGATCCAGTCCTTCCACCCCGGCGAGGTGACGCCGGAGCAGGCCCATACCATCGGTGTAGAGCTGGCGCAGCGTCTTTTGGGCGGGCGGTATGAGGTGGTGGTAGCCACCCATCTGGACAGGGCGCACCTGCATAATCATGTGGTGTTCAACGCTGTGTCCTTTGTGGACGGGAAGATGTACCGCGATACCTTCCGCGACTACTACGAGGGCATCCGCGGTGTGTCGGACGCCCTGTGCTGTGAGCATGGGTTGTCCATCATCGAACCGTCCGAGGCCGCTGTGCCGCAGGGTCAGTATCAAGCGCAACGCCACGGCAGGACTACCCTGCGGGATGTGGTGCGCCGCGATGTGGACGAGGCCATCCGCAGGTCGTACAGCTATGCAGACTTCCTGCGGGAACTGCGGCGCATGGGGTATCAGGTGAAAAGCGCCGCCAATGTGAAGCACACCGCCGTGCGTCCGACTGACGGTCAAAGGTTTATCCGGTTGGATAGTCTGGGCGATGGGTACGACGAGGCCGCCATACGCGGCAGGATAAAGGCGGCACCGCAGCCGGTACAGCTGCCCCGCAAGATCTATCGTATACGGCAGAGGCCAATGCAGAAAAAGCCGCTGTCTCATTTTCAACGGCTGTATCTGTACTACCTGTACCTGCTGTCCTCGCCGCGGCGGAAAGCGTATCGTACCTCGCCCACCCTGCGGCGGGAGGTGCTGAAGCTGGACAGGTATCAGGCGCAGTTCCGCTATCTGCGGACAAACCGCATCGAGACGCGGCAGCAGCTCACCATGCAGCGGGACGCACTGCAAGCGGAGATGGACGCACTCACCGAGCAGCGGCGGCAGCTGTATCTGGCGCGGCGCAGAGGTGGGACGGGACTGGATGCGGACATCGCAGCGTATACGGACAGGCTGCGGGTATTACGGAGAGAATGGAGACAGTGCTGCTGCATCGAGACGGACGCACAGCGCATCGAGCAGCAGCTGACCGCACAGCGGGAACAGGAAATTTCGGAAAAAGGAGGTCGGGAACATGGATGCAGGCAGCGAAGCCGCTGACCTGATGGTACGGGAAGGCTTACAGATCACGGAAGCAACCGTTAAGCTGCTGGCCGCCGGCAGCAAAAATCTGGCGGCATTTCTCTACGCACTGGCAAAGGACAACAAGCGCGTATCCGGCAAGACCAATATGGGGCGTCTGCTGCGGGAGGGTAAGGAACTGCGGGTGTTCCAGCTGCGGGAGAGCGATATGGCCGCGTTCAACGCCTATGCCAAGAAAGGCATCCTCTACGCAGTGGTCAAGGACAAAAACGCCGGTGATGGGTTGGTAGACCTCATCACCAACGTGGACTTTGCATCGCAGGTCAATTTGTTTCTGGAGCGTCACGGCTACGCTGCGCCGCAGCAGGAGGATGACGCGGCAAAAAAAGCAGATGCCCGCGCTCCACAAGGGAGCTTCTCACCACAGCGCGGGAATGGCTTGCCGCAAGAGAGGACGACTACTGAGGGCAAGCCCTCAGTGAAGGGGCGGCTGGCAGCGCTGAAGCGTGCCGCACAGGACGTAGAGCCGCAGCTGCCCAACGGACGGACACCGCCCAAAATGCGAGAATAGGAGGATATTCAGTATGGCAAATTTAGAGGCCATCGTATCGAAGAAAACGGAGAATGATACCCAATGGAAAGCACGCCAGCAGGCCGACAGGGAGAACCTGATGGCCTTGCAGGACGCGGGTGTGTTGGAGATCACCAGCAGCGCCGAGGCGTACACCCGCTATCTGGAGCTGCAAGGTGACAATCCGGCATACAGTGCAGGCAATATTGCGATGGCGATGGTGCAGGATGCAAACGTGACCGTGTTCGGCACAAAGGAGAAATGGAAAATGCTGGGACGCTCCGTGCCGGTCAGCGAGAACGGCAACGGCATCCACATTTTCGCCCGTTCCACCTTTGGCAAGGGCTATACGCTGGCGGACGCCTACGATGTACGGCAGACGCAGGGGCGGCCTTTGAAGGAGGTGCATCTGGAAAATGACACACGGGACATGGAATCGGCCATGACCACGCTGCTGAACTACGCCGTGTGTCAGGTGGTCATCGACAAGGAACTGGATACCCCTGCTGTCTACGACCCGCAGCGGATGGAGTTGGCCATCAATCCTGACTATCCTGACCATGAGATGTTTGCCGCTATCGCCACAGCGGTGGCACATTCGCGGCTGCACGGGAAAGGATACAACGCGCAGTACGATTATGCCGAGTCCGATCTGGACGCGCAGAGCGTATCGTATCTGCTGTGCCGCCGTTTCGGTGTGGAGCGCGACCTGCCGGATACCGCAGATCTGTCCGCCCTGTACGAGGGCTGGGACGCACAGGAACGGCGACAGGCGCTTGACCAGATACAGAAGATGAGCAAGCAGATCGGTGCATCGGTGGAAAAGAGCATCACGCCACAGAGAAGCCGCGTCTCGATGCAGCACAACGGACGTTAGGGTTTCCCCCTGCTGGGGAAGTGTAAGCCGCCGCACAACACCCGTCAAGGCTGGGCGGCTGCCTTGCGGCAGCCACCCACGAGCCGCCCAACGTGCGCGCTGGGCGGGCCTTGACCGGAGCCGCGCAGCGGCTTATAAGGCATACAAGGGGGAAACCCTTACTATCCGCGCAGAGCGCGGATAGCCGCATCATGGTCAGCGGCGCACCCGCGGCAGATGGTACGTTCGCGGCGAAAATTGCGTCTCAAGTTGAGACGCAATTTTCGGCAAAAGCTGACGCTGTCGATTTTTTGACGGCATACAAATGGTGCGATAAAATAATAGTAACCTAATATTTAAGGAGGGAATTACATGAGAAAAGTACCCGTATTCCTGTTGGCAATCAGCTTTGCCGCGCTGCTTGCGGGCTGTGCCGGACAAACGGCGCCGTTGGGTGGCGCAGCACAACTCGGCGCTCTGTCAGCCACCGCCGTGACCGGTGAGGCAGTGGCCGATGAAAAGCAGGATGTGCCTGCACCGGCAGATGCCCCCTGCCGACCCCGCGCAGGATGCCAAGCCGCAGGAGAACACCCAGCAGCCCGAAGGCAAGGCGGATGCTCCTGAAAGCCCCGTACCCGATGGTGAGGGACAGCCCGACGTGCCGGAGCAGCCTACCACACCTGAACAGGCGGTGACGCCTATGCCGCAGCCGGAGCCTGCACCGAGTGAACCTGAAGAATCTACACCTGCACCGGTACAGGAGCCGGAGCCTGCACCTACCCCCGAACCCGAACCTGAACCCGAGCCGGAGTATGAGCCGGCAGATTGTTGGGCGGCTGTTGAGGCGGCCAATGCCTATGCGGCTGCACAATATGGGGTCACTACGGACAGTGGCCTGACGCTGGACAACAGTGCCTACCGCTTCCCTGCATCGGTGTCGGTGGACGCCTCGCAGGAGACACTGGAGGCCAAGGCGCGGGACATGGTGGACTACACCTTCCAACAGCTCATGATGCAGGCGGGCGTGAACACGCTGGCCGACGCAGGTATTCGCTGTAACGTCTGCGTCGTGGAGGATGGTGCAAGCCTGCTCATCTACGTCCTGTACGATGGCTAAGCGAGAGATTTCATACACGACCTCCTCCGAAAACGGAGGGGGTCAACTTATACCCCGACAGGAGGCAACATGAAGCATTATAAAAAACTGGTGGGGCTTGTGCTGGCGCTGGTAATGACGGCGGCACTGGCGGTGACGGCCTACGCCACATCTGTAACAGTGGATTATCGGGCCTACGTCTACTCCAGCCAGATCACCTTTGACCAGTACGATTACAGCAAAAGCACAACGCCCACCGTTACGACCATGACCATCTCGGCCACCAGCAGTCTGGGCAGCGGCAGTGCGCTCTACCACATGAAATATGCGGATGGTGCGGTGGCCTACTGCATCGAGCCGGGCGTTCATTCGGACGACAGCGGCAGCTACAGGGAGGGCTCCAGCGCCAGCTGGTATAACCTGCCAGCGTCCGTGCAGAGCGGTATCGCGTTGGCGATGTCCCTCGGCTACCCCAGCGTGGACTACGGCACCGCACCCGGTGACAACAATACCAGCACCATCATCAAAGCACAAAAATGGGCAGCTACGCAGACCGTTATCTGGGAACTGATCTGTAAGTACCGCAGTGCCTATTCCTACGAGGACTGGGGTGCCAGCCCGTTCTATAACTGTGTATCAAAGAGCCGCTATCCCACCTATGACCTGTGGTATGACAAGCTAACAGCGGCAATGCAGGCGGCCACGATGATCCCCAGCTTTTCGGCGTTTACGCCGCGCTGGTGCGACACCATCGAGCTGAGGAGGAACGCAGCGGGTAGCTATACAGCTACGGTCACGGATGACAATGAGGTGCTGGGTGACTACAATTTCGCCGCCAACAGCGGGAGCGGCATCACCTTCACACGGAAGGGCAACACCCTGACTATCACGGCGACGGCAGCGGCGGCCAAGACTCTGACCACGGAAAAGACCTACTCTGCTACCGGCAGCGCGTATGAGATCGATCCGGACAGAGCAGTAGTCTGTTGGTATGACCGGTTTGGGCGGTATCAGGCGCTGGCCGGTTACACCGGCGTGGGGCGCGATCCCGTGAAGGCTTATATTAAAATCAAAGCCGTGGAGGAGAAAGGCCGCCTGACCATCAATAAGGTCGATGCCGATACCGGCAAGGCGCTGGCGGGTGTGACATACCGGCTATACAACAGTGCTGGCAAAAAAGTGGCGGACGCCATCACCGGCGCGGACGGTAAAGCGGTGTTCAAGGATCTGCCCCAGGGCAAGTACAGTTACCAAGAGATTAGAGCCCCCAGTGGTTATGTGGTGGATAACACTAAGTATCAGATCACCATCACGGCCACGGCACTGAACATTACGCAAAAGCGGACGAACGCGCTGGCGAAAGGCATCATCACTGTCCGCAAGGTGGATGCGACAGGCGCACCTCTTGCCGGTGCGGAGCTGCTGCTGGGGACTTCCACAGACGGCAAGACATGGACGGAGGTCAGCAGAGTGACCACCGACAAGACCGGCATCGCCAAGTGGAGCGGCCTCAAGATCGGTGTGCAGTATCGTATCACCGAAGTGAAAGCTCCGGCAAGGTACACGCTACTGACCGAGCCGCTGTTCACGGGAACGCTGGACAGCAGCAACCGAGATATTACGATCACTGCCTGCAACAATGCAGGTTTTGTGCTGCCTTTCACGGGCGGCAACGGATTTATCGCATCCATTATGCTTGTAGCACTCGCTCTCATGGCGGGTGTTTATTTTTGCAAAAAATCTAACATCAAAAAGGAGACGAACTGAACATGAAAAAGATCCATCGCGTGTTCGCGCTGCTCATGGCCGTTGTTATGGCTTTGGGCCTCATCACCACAGCGTTCGCAGAGCCGACAATCGACCCTGCAAAGAAAGCATCCCTTTCTATCTACAAGTATGACATCACCACAGCCGGCAAAGATGGCGCGTGGGATGCGGAATCCTACGTTTCCACCGGCCTGCATGACGATGCGGTTATCGACAAGCTGAGCAAGTACGCCATTCAGGGCGTGGAGTTCACCTACCTCCGTGTTGCCGATATCACCATGAACAATGAATTGGTGGATGGTCAGCGGCAGGTGGGTGTGCTGTATGGCTTTGACAACAGTGATCGCAGCTCCACCGTGCTGTCTGCCATCGGCCTGACCGCCACAGACGCTCACAAGACCGACAACGGCGTCAACTACTTCACCAGCGATATACTCAACAACAAGCTGGCTGCGGCTCTTGCGGCCAATGCCACCACTGTCAAGAATGCGCTGGAGGCCGCCGTCAAGAGCGGCGGCGTGGTTATGACGGAGACCGACGCCACCGGCCACACCTCTGCATCCGACATGGAGCAGGGGCTGTATCTCGTCGTGGAGACTTGTGTCCCTGAAAACGTGACTTCCACCTGCAATCCTTTCCTCGTGTCCCTGCCCATGACCACCATCGACGGTGCGGCGTGGAACTACGATGTCACTGTTTATCCCAAGAACCAGACCGGCAACCCCGACCTCGAAAAGACCGTGCGTGAGGCCAAGAACTCCACCGGCAAGAACACCGGCAGCCTGACCGACATCACCGATGGGTATGCTCATACCGCATCCGCCTCTATCGGTGATACGGTGGCCTATCAGATTATCAGCACCCTGCCCACC
>OHRQ01000627.1_pt1 | contig 15627 bp, 19 predicted proteins | sample 1578471 | NCBI WGS metagenome assembly OHRQ01 (sample SAMEA3879602, study PRJEB24766) | human gut metagenome | biome: human-associated habitat; feature: feces | place: USA | collected 1985/1987 | reverse complement strand
CCTGTTGGACAATGTGCCGCCATTGCAGGAGGTCCTGCTGCGGGGCGAGATCTCCAACTACAAACTATACCCCTCCGGCCATCACTACTTTACGCTGAAGGACAGTCAGTGCAGTCTGAAGTGTGTTATGTTCAGGGGCAGCGCTGCGCGCCTGCGCTTCCGCCCGGAAAACGGTATGCAGGTCATCGCCTCCGGCCGTATCAGCGTCTATCCCCGCGACGGCGCCTACCAGCTGTACTGCACCGGCCTGACGCCCGAGGGCGCCGGCGACCTGAGTGTGGCCTTTGAGCAGCTGAAGGAAAAGCTGCGGAAGGAGGGCCTGTTTGACGAGATCCATAAAAAACCCCTGCCGCCATATCCCCGGCGCATCGCCATCGTCACCTCCCCGGCAGGCGCGGCGGTCCACGACATGATCCGCATCCTCCGCCGCCGCTATCCCATCGCTAAGGTCCTTCTGCTGCCCGTTCGCGTGCAGGGAACTGAGGCCCCGGCGGAGATCGCCGGCGCCATCCGTTACGCCAACGCCCACGGCCTGGCCGATGTGCTCATCACCGGCCGCGGCGGCGGTTCTCTGGAGGACCTGTGGGCCTTTAACGACGAGCGCGTGGCCCGCGCCATCTACGACTCGGATATTCCCGTCATCTCGGCGGTGGGCCACGAGCCGGACGTGGCCATCAGCGACTTTGTGGCCGACCGGCGGGCATCTACGCCGTCCAATGCGGCGGAAATCGCCGTACCGGACATGGCGGAACTGCTGCGGGCCTTGCAGGGAAGCCGGGAACGTATGGCCCAGAGCCTGCTTCACGGCCTGCACCGGCAGGAGGAGCGGTTGGCGGACTTTGAGAAGAAGCGGGTACTGACGGATCCCACCGCCTTTCTGGCGGACCGGCGGCTGTATCTGGACCATGTGGTCCACCGGCTGGCCGCCGCGGAAAGGGACTGCGTGGCAGGGGAGAACCGCCGGTTCGCGGCGGCTGCCGCCGCACTGGACGCCCTGAGCCCCCTGAAGGTGCTGGCCCGGGGCTACGCCGTGGCCCAGAACGGAGAGGGCACGGTGCTGAAAAGCGCCGCTGATGTGGCAGCGGGGGAGCACATCCGCGTCCGGCTGGCCCAGGGGAGCTTACAATGTGACGTTGTGGACAAGGAGGACTGACATGGCCGCAAAAAAGACGTTTGAGGAGAATATGGCCCGTCTGGAGCAGATCGTGACGCTGCTGGAGAAGGGAGACGCCCAGCTGACGGACAGCCTGGCGCTGTTCGAGGAGGGCACGAAGCTGGCGGCTCAGTGCCGCAAGGAACTGGACAGCGCGGAACAGAAGGTGGTCAAGCTGATGAAGGGCCCTGATGGCGCGCCGCTGGAGAGCGATTTTCTCGCGGAGGAATGACCATGAGCTACGAGACACAGTACGCGGCGTATCAGCAGGGCATCGAAGGCTATCTGGCCGGTCTGTTTACCGCCGGGACCCCCTACAAGAAGCTGTACGAGGCCATCCGGTACAGCCTGCTGGCCGGCGGCAAGCGCATCCGGCCGGTGCTGACGCTGGAGTTTGCCCGCCTGGGCGGCATCGATTGGCATCTGGCGCTGCCCTACGGCTGTGCGCTGGAGCTGGTACACAACTACTCCCTGATCCACGACGACCTGCCCTGCATGGACAACGATGATCTGCGCCGCGGCAAGCCCACCAACCACAAGGTGTACGGCGAGACGCTGGCGGTGCTGGCCGGCGATGCTATGCAGCCCGAGGCGTTCCGCCTGATGGCGGAAGCACCCTGCCTGCCGGCGGAGAACCGGCTGGAGGCTGTCCGCACACTGGCCCGCGCCTGCGGCGCCGATGGCATGGTGGGCGGTCAGGTGCTGGACACCGTCTACGATGTCCGCGATGCGGCAGGGCTGACGGTGCTGAACCGGCTCAAGACCGGCGTGGTGATCTCCGCGGCGGCGGAGCTGGGCTGTATTGCCTCGGAAATGCCTGCCACCATGCGCGCTCAAGCGCTGGTGTACGCTGATGCCATCGGCAGGGGCTTCCAGATCCGCGACGACATGCTGGATGTGGAGGGGGACCAGGCCGTGTTCGGCAAGCCTATCGGTTCCGATGTTCAGGAGGGCAAGGTCACATTTGTAGATGTTATTGGCATGGACGCCTGCCGCCAGGAGGTGGCCGCCTGCACCGAGACGGCCAAGGCAGCGGTGGCCGGATGGCCGGACCATGGTTTCCTCTGGGAGCTGGCGGACCGAATGGTGGGCCGCAGGAAGTGAGAATAAAAGAATACCCGCACCACGGTGCGGGTATTCTTTTATTGCTCTTTCCCGTAGTCGCACAACGACTGTAAAGGGCATTCGCTGCATAGAGGACCACGGGCCATGCACAGGGCGCGGCCGTGGAGCACCATGCGGTGGCAGAAGTTGTTGGACTCCTCTGGCGGGATGACCTTCCGTAGCTGCTGCTCTACCTTCAGGGGGTCCTTGCTGCCGTCGGTGATGCCCAGCCGTCCGGTGATGCGGATGCAGTGGGTGTCGCAGACGTAGCCCTCCTGGCCGTAGATGTCGCCCAGAATCAGGTTGGCCGTCTTGCGGCCCACGCCGGGCAGCGTCAGCAAGTCCTCCATATTGTCGGGGACCTTTCCGCCGAACCGCGCCAGCAGCTGGTGGGCGGCGGCCGCGATGTCCCGCGCCTTGGCCCGCCAGAAGCCGCAGGACTGGACGCAGCGGCCTACCTCGTCCACATCGGCATCAGCGAACGCCTCCAGCGTGGGATAGCGCTGGAACAGCGCCGGCGTTACCAGATTTACCCGGGCATCGGTACACTGGGCTGCCAGCCGCACGGAAAACAGCAGCTCATAGTCCTTGCCGTAATCCAGCGAACAGGCTGCATCGGGGTACAGCTCCTTCAGTGCCGCGATGATAGCGGAGATCTCCTGTGTGGTTTTCATGGGCTTCACCTCGCCTGATATTATAACAGCGGTTGCAGAAAAAGGCAATCCGTGTTATAATGTCCGGACGGAAAGGAGGTGCGGCCCATGCGCCCGCTGGCAGACGAAATACGGCCCCAGACGCTGGACGAGGTGGCGGGGCAGAAGCACCTGCTGGGGCAGGGGGCTCTGCTGCGCCGTCTCATCGAGAACGGTACCGACACCAACCTGATCTTCTACGGCCCTTCCGGCACCGGCAAGACCACTGTGGCCAACATCATCGCCAAGCAGGCGAAAAAGACCCTGTACTACCTGAACGCCACCACCGCGTCGCTGCAGGATGTGAAAAACGTCATCGGCGATGTGGGTACCATGATGGCGCCTAACGGCGTGCTGCTGTATCTGGACGAGATCCAGTACTTCAATAAGAAGCAGCAGCAGAGCCTGCTGGAATTCCTGGAGAACGGTAAGATCACCATGATCGCCTCTACCACGGAGAATCCGTATTTCTACATTTACAACGCCCTGCTGTCCCGAAGCACCGTGTTCGAGTTCAAGCCCCTGACGGTGGAGGAGACCATTCCCGCCGTGGAGCGGTCACTGCGCATCGAGCAGGAGCGGAGCCCGCTGCCATTTACGTGGGAGGACGCCGTGCCACGCACCGTGGCCAGCGGCTGCGGCGGCGACGTGCGCAAGGCCATCAATGCCGTGGAGCTGCTGTACCGAGGAGCGCGGACTGTCGACGGTGGACTGTATGTGACAAGGGATGATGCTTTACAACTCAGCCAGCGCAGCGCCATGCGCTACGACAGGGAAGGAGACGACCATTACGACCTGTTGTCGGCGCTGCAAAAGTCCATCCGTGGCTCCGACCCTGACGCGGCGGTGTACTATCTGGGGCGGCTGCTGGTGGCGGGGGATCTGCTGTCGCCCTGTCGTCGGCTGTTGGTCATCGCGGCAGAGGATATCGGCCTGGCCTACCCCCAGGGCATCGTGGTGACGAAGGCCTGCGTGGACGCGGCGCTGCAGCTGGGACTGCCGGAGGCGCGGCTGCCGCTGGCGGAGGCCGCTGTGCTGCTGGCCACTGCACCCAAGTCCAACAGTGCCCACAATGCCATCATCGCCGCTATGGCGGACATCCAGAACGGCGCGGTGGGGGAGATCCCGCGGCATCTGAAGAACGTTCACGCCGACAGTGCCGGCTCCGCCAGGCCCGACGCCTACAAGTACCCGCACAATTATCCAAATCACTATGTAAAGCAAAGATACTTGCCGGAGGTGATGGGCGATAAGACATATTATGAGTACGGGCCCAACAAGACGGAACAGGCGGCTAAGCGCTATTGGGACGACATCAAGGGGACGTGACCATGGAACTGCACCTGAATGACATACTGGAACTGAAAAAAGACCACCCTTGCGGCAGCCGCCGCTGGCAGGTGCTGCGGGTGGGAATGGATATCAAGCTGCGCTGTCTGGGCTGCGGGCATGAGGTGATGCAGCCACGCCGCAAGGTGGAGAAGATGATCAAGCGCATCGTACCGAAGGAGGAATGAACATGAGACCGAAATGGACACGCTACGTTGCCATGGGCATCGCGCTGCTGCTGGCTTTCGTCATGCTGGTGTCGCTGGTGGTGCCCTATCTGGGTATGTGAGGCGGCTATGAAACACTGTATCCTTGCCAAATACCGGCCGGAGGTCTATCCTCGCCGACAGGAACTGCTGCCCCGCATTCGCCAGATCTTCAGCGCCGCCTCGGAGCTGGAGGGCGTCAGCGGCGTGTCGGTCTATCCCAACTGCGTGGCGCGGGACAACCGGTACGATGTGCTGATCGTACTGGATATGGCGCCGGAGGCGCTGCCGATGTACGACGCATCGGCTATGCACCACCTCTGGAAGGAGGAGTTCGGCCCGCTGCTGGCGCAGAAGGCCATCTTTGATTTTGAAGCGTAATGCCCCGCAGAGATACATACCGCACGGAAAGGCTTGTCCTTTTCCGTGCGGTTTCCTTTTTTGACGGTTTTCTTTGCCGCCGCGTTCTATAATGGACGGGCGAGGTGAGGCGAGATGGTGGTGTATCTGGATCGGGTGTTCCTGCTGAACCTGCTGGTCGACTATCTGCTGCTGCTGTCGGCGGCGCAGCTATCCGGCAGGACGCTCAGCCGCCTGCGCCTGCTGCTGTGCGCCGCCGGAGGCGGGCTGTACGCGGTGGCCACGTTCCTGCCGGGCTGCAGTTTTCTGCGCGGCCCGCTGTGCCAACTGGCGGCGGGTGGGGCCATGGCCCTATGCGCTTTTCGGGGACGGCGGCGGCCGGCACTGCTGTTTTTGCTGCTGTCCGGCGGACTGGCGGGCTTCGTACTGGCGCTGGGACTGTGGGCCGGATCACCCACGGCACTGCTGCACCGCATCTATCGGGGCGAGATGAACTGGCCGCTGCTGCTGGGCGCTGCACTTTGCTTCTATTTGCTGCTGCGTCTGCTACTGGGGCAAGGGGCACGCCATGGAGGAGGAGAACGATTGAAGATCACCATATCAGTCTGCGGACGAAAGCAGACCGTCACGGCGCTGCATGACACCGGAAACACACTGCGGGACCCTGTGTCGGGCCGCCCGGCGTTAGTGCTGGAGCGGGAGGCAGCGGAGGATCTGTGGCCGCCGGACGTGGCGGCAGTGCTGGCATCGCCGCTGCCGCCGGAGGAGAAAATGGCGCGGCTGCACCGGCTGGGGGCGACTGTGACGTTCACCCTGCTGCCGTTCCGCAGCGTGGGTGTGCCATCGGGTCTGCTGCTGGCGGCCCGCAGCGACTACATAGAGATCAATGGGCGGCGCTACCCACGGACACCGGTGGCGCTGACGGAGCACCCCATCAGCGACGGCGGGTGCCACGCCCTGTGGGGAGATCCGGATGGGGAGGAGGTGATGGCGGATGCGGAAGCTGCTGCTGCGGCTGCTGACGTTTCTGCGGAGACGACGCAGGCCGGATAAGATCATGTACATTGGCGGCAGCGATACTCTGCCGCCGCCGCTGCCGCGGGATCAGGAGGCGGAGCTTCTGGCTCGCCTGGATCAGGGGGAGCTGCCGGTGCGGCAGACCCTCATCGAGCGGAATCTGCGGCTGGTGGTCTATATTGCCCGCCGGTTCGAGAACACTGGCATCAACATTGAGGACCTGATCTCCATTGGCACCATCGGGCTCATCAAGGCCATCAATACCTTCCGTACCGACAAGAACATCAAGCTGGCCACCTACGCTTCCCGCTGCATTGAGAACGAGATCCTGATGTATCTGCGGAAGAATAACGGCAGCCGCGTGGAGGTCAGCTTCGACGAGCCGCTGAGCACCGACTGGGACGGCAAGGAGCTGCTGCTCAGCGATGTGCTGGGCACGGACAGCGATGTGGTGATGCGGCCCATCGAGGCCGACGTGGACCGCCAGATGCTGGCGGACGCCGTGGCCAAGCTGAACCCACGGGAGCGGGATATCATCACCATGCGATTCGGGCTGGGCGGCAGCAAGGAGCTGACCCAGAAGGAGGTGGCGGACCGGCTGGGCATCTCCCAGTCCTACATCTCGCGGCTTGAAAAGCGTATCATCCTGCGGCTCAGGCGGGAAATCCTGCGCATGAGCTGAAAAACGCCTGTGAAGGAAATCTCCTTCACAGGCGTTGACCGTCAATATTTATTGCAAAAACAGGGAGGCGGGGCGGTTGATGACCATCATGTTGTAGTACCGCAACAGGTGGTAGTCGTCCTTGTCCAGCTTAATGGTGTTCAGCAGGCGCTCTGTCTCGTCCAGTGGCTCCTTGGAGGTCAGGGCCTTCAGAGCGATGGGGGCGAAGAAGGGGGCCGATACCGGACAGCAGGCCGATGGCCGGCGTGCGGTTGGACATGGGGTTCAGCATGCAGATGTACATCTTCTCCGCCTCGTTGATCTGGTTGGTCAGTACCATATGGGTGATGGTGTCATAGGCTTTCATCTCACCGGTGAACAGGTGCTGGCATCGATCCGGATCGGAGAAGGACGTGACCCCCAGATACAGCGTGACCTCGATGCCCTCGCGGTCGGCGGCACGGGAGAACCGCAGCAGGGAGCGCACCATCTGGCGCACACGGCCGTCGTAGTAGTACATATACGCCAGGGACTGGTTGAAGTAGTTATTCTTGGGCAGCGCCGCATCCTGATGGAACACCGGAGGCTGGTAGTCGATGAAGCACTTCAGGTCGATGTCCAGGGCCTGGGCGATGTCGTACAGCGTCTCGATGTCGATGGTAATGGCGCCGTTTTCGTACTTGGACAGCGTGGCCTTGCTCTTGTTGATCATGGCAGAGAACTGCTCAATGGTATAGCCGCGGCTCTTCCGGTATTTTTTGATACGCTGCCCCACGAAATAGGAAAAAGAACTCATTTGCGTCACCTCCTGCGACATCACAATCATACCAAACATTTGGTAGGAAGTCAACTATTAGTTTCGGAATATGAAACAAATTTTCCGCCTGATTTCCCTGTAATAAACGGCATGTTGAAGAATGACAAAAAAGACCCATCCTTGCGGATGGGCCTTTTTGCCTATGTCGGGGAGTGACCTTACTTGGCGGCCTCCATACCGGCCAGCAGAGCCTTTTTGTTGCCCTCCAGGAAGCGGGCTTTCTTCTCACCCAGCTCGATACGGATGGCTTCCATCATGCTCTCCACGGTGGTGACGGGAGCTACAGCCAGAACAGCACCCAGGATAGCCACGTTGGCGCCCTTGGGGTTACCGATGGACTCGGCGATGCCGTTAGCGTCGCAGTACACCACGGTGATGTCGTCGCGGACGGCCTTGCGGTCGATGATGCTGCTGTTGATGACCAGCACACCGCCGGGCTTCACGTGCTCCTCAAACTTGTCCAGAGAAGGACGGTTCATGGCGACGATGACGTCGGCCTTATCCACCAGGGGGGAGGCAACGGGATCATCGGAGACGATGACGGAGCAGTTGGCGGTACCACCGCGCATTTCAGGGCCGTAGGAAGGCAGCCAAGAGACGTGCTTGCCGTCCAGCATGCAGGCCATGGCCACGAATTTACCGATCAGGAGCATGCCCTGACCGCCGAAACCGGCAAAAATGAAGGTTTTTTCCATATTACTCGGCCTCCTTGTCTTTGTAAACGCCCAGCGGGTAATAGGGGATCATGTTCTTCTCCAGCCACTCCATAGCCTCCACAGGAGACAGGCCCCAGTTGGTGGGGCAGGTGGACAGGACCTCAATCATGGTGAAGCCCTTACCCTCCATCTGCAGGCGGAAGGCCTTGGCGATGGCCTTCTTGGCCTTGGCGATATTGGCGGTGTTGTTGACTGCCACGCGCTCGATGTAGTAGGAGCTGGGCACAGCGGCCAGCATCTCGGACATCTTGATGGGCAGACCACTCCACTCCTCGCTGCGGCCGGCGGGGCAGGTAGTAGCCTTCTGGCCGATCAGGGTGGTGGGGGCCATCTGGCCGCCGGTCATGCCGTAAATAGCGTTGTTGACGAAGATGGTGGTGATCTTCTCACCGCGGTGGGCGGCGTGAACGATCTCGGCGGTACCGATGGAGGCCAGATCGCCGTCGCCCTGATAGGTGAACACCAGAGTGTCCTTGCCCACGGAGCGCTTGACGCCGGTGGCCACTGCGGGAGCGCGGCCATGAGCGGCCTCGTACATGTCGCAGTTGAAGTAGTCATAGGCAAACACGGAACAGCCGACGGGGGCTACACCGATGACCTTGCCATCCAGGTGCATCTCATCGATGACCTCGGCCACCAGACGGTGAATAATACCGTGGTTGCAGCCGGGGCAGTAATGGAACTGCTTGTCACTCAGCAGCTTTGTCTTTTCAAACAGTACAGCCATCTTATTTACCCTCCTTCATGCTCAGGATCTTCTCAACGATCTCACTGGTAGAGGGCATCTGGCTGCCGCAGTGACCGAAGAAGTCCACGGGCTTTTCGCCGTTGAGGGCCAGCTTAACGTCCTCCAGCATCTGGCCTTCGTTCAGCTCCACGTCCAGAACAGCCTTCACGCTGGGCTGGCAGCAGGCATCGTGCATCGCCTTGGCGGGGAAGGGCCACACGGTGATGGGACGGACCAGACCGACATGGATGCCCTTTTCCTTCAGCTCAGCGATAGCGCTCTTGGCGATACGGGCCACGGTGCCGAAAGCGGTGATGATGTACTCAGCACCCTCGCAGTTGTAGGATTCCCACTGCTGCTCGTTCTCAACGACTCTCTTATACATAGCCTGCAGCTCGTCATTATGGACGGCCAGGCTCTCGGTGTCGATGTAGATGGAGTTGATGACGCCGCGCTTGGCAGGATCATCGCCGGGCTTCCAGCCTGTGCAGGCCCAGGGCTTCTCCTCTGGATCGACCTTGTAGTCCACCATCTCGGGCAGCTCCACGGGCTCCATCATCTGGGCGATGATGCCGTCCGCCAGGAACAGAACGGGGATGCGGTACTTCTCGGCCTTCTCGTAAGCGATCATCATCAGGTCGATGGCCTCCTGCACGGAAGCGGGAGCGAAGGTCAGCAGGTGATAGTCGCCGTTGCCGCCGCCCTTGACACCCTGGAAATAGTCGCCCTGGGATGCCTGGATGTTGCCCAGACCGGGGCCGCCGCGCATCACGTTGATGATGACAGCGGGGACCATGGCGCCTGCGCAGTAGGAGATGCCCTCCTGCTTCAGGGACACGCCGGGGCTGGAAGAAGACGTGATAACACGTGCGCCGGTGCCGGCTGCGCCGTACACCATGTTGATAGCCGCCACTTCGCTCTCGGCCTGCAGGAAGCAGCCGCCGATCTCGGGCATACGGGCGGACATGTATTCAGGGATCTCCGTCTGCGGAGTGATGGGGTAACCGAAGAAATAGCGTGCGCCGGCACGAATGGCGGCTTCCGCAATAGCTTCGCTTCCCTTCATAAGAGTCAAAGCCATGTTCTTTCCTCCTTAGTCTTTCTCAATTCGGATCACCACATCGGGGCAGGTACGCGCACAGGAAGTACAGCCGATGCAGGCTTCCATGTTGATGACCTCCGCCGGATGATAGCCCTTAGCGTTGATGCGGGTTTTGGACAGCTCGATGATATGCTTCGGACACGCTCGTGCACACAGGCCGCAGCCCTTGCACAGGTTTTCGTCGATGGTAACTCTTACCATTCTCTACACCTCTTTTCCTCATTTTCCTCATGCTGTGATGTATCTACTACCCCCGAAAGGGGAGGTATGCGGTGTTAATACATATCCTTGTGCGGGTTCTTGGTATTCAGTCCATACTCGATGTAGGAATCCCAGTCACGGTGCATATACACGTCGATGGCAACGGGCTTTCCCACATATTTCGGGTCCGGATCACGGGCCAGGAAGGCATCGAGGAACTCCTTCTTGCCGGTGGTGTAGGTCACGGGGATGCCTGTGCGGTCCACCACCTCACGCAGGACCTCGTAGCCGTCCCACAGATCATCGGCACTGGTCATGGTGGCCAGATTGGTGTTATTGATCATGCCGGTGATCTGCAGACGGGCGTGAGCCTGCATGCCCTCCTGCAGCCGGTGGATCTTCTCCACCGTGCTGGCAAGAGGCCGTCGGATATTCACAACGTTCAGCACTTCCAGAGCACCGGGCTCCAGTGCCATAAAATCCTGATGGTAGCGGCCCAGCGCCGTGGCGCCTACGTCGTCGCCGCCCACATCGAAAATGACCGTATCCCAATCCAGTACAAAGGCGGATGACACCTCGGCAGGGAGGGAGAGGGTTTCGATACCGGAGCAGGCGAAGTTGGGGGACACCAGACGGATCTCCTTCTGTTCCACCATCTTGCCCCGCTCGGTCAGCCGGAAGTAGGTATTCACCATATCCAGATCCAGCAGCTCCGTCCGATCGCCGCGGGCCGCAGCCTGCATGGCAAAATTCAGGGCCAGTTCACTCTTGCCGCTGCCGTAGTTGCCGATGAGCACTTTGACGTCTTTCATGGATGCAGAGTCTCCTTGCTTACTTCAGGTTCTCCCGAATGGTCTGGCACAGGGCGGTGATGCCCTGTACGATCTTCTCCTCAGGCATGCAGGAGTAGTTCAGACGCAGGGTGTTCTCGTGGCCGCCGTTGGGGAAGAAGGAGCCGCCGGGAACGAAGGCCACCTTCTTGGCAAGGCACTTCATCTGCAGATCCTTGGCGTCCATGTACTCGGGCAGAACGACCCAAGCAAACAGACCACCGTCGGGACGAGTAAAGGTGCGGGCTCGGGCAGCTCCTTGGCCAGCGTCTCCAGCATGACGGCGCGGCGCTTGCGGTAGCACTCACGGATGGTGTTGACGTGGGCGTCCAGATCGAACATGTCGATCCACTTGGAGGTCTCCATCTGGCCGATGGTAGAGGCCTGCAGGGAGGCGGCCTGCTCCATGAAGTTGTACTTGGCCAGAATCTCATCGGAAGCGCAGACCCAGCCCAGACGGTAGCCGGGAGCCAGGATCTTGGAGAAGGTGCCCAGATAGATCACCAGGCCCTTGGTGTCCAGGCTCTTCAGAGCGGGCAGATACTCGCCCTCGAAACGCAGCTCGCCGTAGGGGTTATCCTCGATGACGGGGATCTCGTACTTGTTGACGATGTCCATGAACTGATGACGGCGATCCAGATCCCAGGTACGGCCGGTGGGGTTCTGGAAATCGGGGATGACGTAGATCATCTTCACACGCTCGGTGGTGGCCAGGATCTTCTCCAGCTCGGACATGATCATGCCGCCATCATCGGTGGGGACTTCGATGAACTTGGGCTCGCAGGCCTTGAAGGCGTTGACGGCGCCCAGATAAGAGGGGCTCTCCAGCAGCACCACGTCGCCGGGGTTCAGGAACACACGACCGGAGAAATCCAGACCCTGCTGGGAACCGGAGGTCACCAGAATGTGGTCCTTATCGGTGTGGATGTTGTTCTTGGCCAGCATACGCTCGGCGATCTGCTCGCGCAGACGGGGATAGCCTTCCGTAGAAGAATACTGCAGAGCGACACGGCCGTTCTCCTTCAGAACAGCGATGGACGCCTCCATCATCTGCTCCACGGGGAACAGCTCGGGAGCGGGCATACCGCCGGCAAAGGAGATGATGTCGGGCTGCGCGGTCAGCTTCAGCAGCTCGCGGATCTCAGAGCCTTTCAGCAGGTCCATTCTGCTCGAAAATTGTACCATGAATTTTTCCTCCTCAAATGATGAAAATTCGCTGCATGTACATACGTTCCACTGTGTACATAAACAAATTAAAGCACAAATCGGAGCCAATGTAAATAAAGGCAGACGGAGAAAAATTCGAGAGCCGCATTTTTGTCATTCCCAACAAAAATCACCCCATCAGACCGTCAATTTCACAATATTAATTCAACGAACGATTCGCTGAAATGGGCGAAAAGATGCCATATACAGGGAAAAGCGGCGCTGTATACTACCAGAAGCAGGATTGACTTTCAATGGTATAGTGTGTTATGTTGTTAAAGTATTCAGGGCGTCCGGCCCTGAGAAAAACAGAAATAAAATGGTCAACAGACGGGGGAGGAGGCACTTCATCATGAAGAAGAAAGAAGTCGCGGCAGCCATCGCGCTGCTGACTGCCAGCTCGGCGCTGTGCCTGCGGCTGATGAAGAAGGTGGACGAGAAGCTGCGCCGCGAAAAGGAGAAGCGGACACGGAAATAAAGCGCGGTCCGACTGCGGTCCACGACCCACACGGAGGCTGCGATCCGGCGGGCATAAGAACAAAAAAGGAAGGACGGCTCAGCCGTCCTTCCTTTTTTATGGGGTGATTCAGGCAGCAGCCTTGACCACGGAGGTGATGTGGGGGTTCACACCCTCATACCAGTACAGGAAGCCCTCCATGTCCACGACATCGCCCACGTTCAGAGCCTTGACGGCCTCATACACGTCGGTGCCGGGGCCGCAGAGGTAGCTCTCTACCACGAAGGTGTAGATCTTGTCGTTCAGGGACACATTGAAGTACAGGTCGTCACCCTCGGAGCCGGAGCCGTCCCAGTTGTACAGGAAGGGAGCGCCGGCATCGTTGGAGGCGGTCACGGTCATACCCTTGAAGGAGACCTTCTCGTTCTGGTGGGCGATCAGCTCGTCGGTACCCAGCAGGGAGGTGACATCCAGTGCGTCGTAGACCTTGGTGCCCTCCAGCAGTTCGCAGGTAGCGTCGATGATCTCCACCTCGCCGGACCACTCGGCCTTATAGCCGCTGACGCGGATCTTGGCGCCCTCTACCAGCATGGAGTCGTAATCCTCCTTGCTGCAGGGCATATTGTACAGGAAGTACGCACCGTCATCGGCCTGGGTGTAGAAGGTGGCCACGCCGACGCCGTCCTTTTCCCACCAGCCCTGACGGGCCTGAATGTAGGTCTCCACGGTAACGGCGGAGTCCACAGCGGCCGCGTCGAACTCCGCGTGGGTCATGACGGTGACAGCGGCGTCAGCGCCGTCATCGGGGGTGTCCGGCGTCTGAGGCTCGTCGGTGTTGGTCTTGCCGCAGCCCACGATGGACAGCGCCATCACCAGAGCCAGCAGCAGGGTCAGAAACTTTTTCATGTTTGCTTTCTCCTCTAAATTGCACCATATAAAAATGGCAGATAGGGCGGGTGTGTTCCACACGCCCGCCCTATTATAACGCATTCTGCCGATAAATCAATGGGTCTTTCGTTTTTTCATCAGCTGTGCCTCGGCGTAGGCTGCGATCAGCACCCACGCACCGCCCAGCGTGATGAGAAGAGCTTTGGACGCGGCGGGCAGGGGCCCCAGGTCCTCACCGCCGGCGGCAGACAGGCTGCCCCGCTGGTCCAGCCGGTACAGGCTGGTCACATCGGCGTACAGCCGGGTCATGTAGGCATCGTCCACCGTCTCCTTACGGCGCACGGACTTCACCACGTTCTCAATGAGCTGGCCCGCGGCGTTGCGCAGGGAGGTGGAGCCGTTGTAGACTGGCGTGGTGAACGTGTTGTCCACGTTGTTCAGCAGCAGCTGGGATGCCTGGATCTTTACGTCGTAGTAGAGAGAATCGTCCTCGCCTGCGCGGGAGAGATAGTCCCGATATTCCGCAGACTGCTGGGCCTTGGCGGTGACGGGGACATAGCCCTCCGTCCGGGCGTAGGCAATCTGGACGTCGTTGGTCAGCAGATACTGGGCGAACAGCCATGAGGCCAGCACCTCCTGGGGATCGTCCTTGTTGAACACGCACACCGACGGGCCCTGGGAGATCATCTGGGGATGATCGGGGTCGCACTGGGGCACGGCCATCACCGCCGTCTCAAAGTCCACGTACTTGTCGGCGCTGATGTCGCTCAGCGGCGCGTGAGAACCCATCCATGTGGCGCCGGCGGTGGAGTCCACCGCGAACAGGCACTGCCCCGCGTTCAGAAAGTTGGCGGGGTAGCCGGAGATCTTGAAGGTGGAGAAGGCGCCGCTGGCGGTGTGGCGGGCCACGCCGTACAGGATGTCCTCCGTGGTGTCGTTGAAGATCTGCACGTCGCCGCTGTCAGTGGAGTAACCGGCGTTTTTCTGGCGCAGCAGCTGGATCATCATGTTGTCCGTGGACTTGTAGATGAAGGGCAGCAGCACCTCCTGCCCGTTGACGGCGAAGGTACCGTCGGCATTTTTCGCCGCGGCGGCCGCCTCCGATACCTCCCACACGAAGTCCCAGGTCAGCGTTTCCGGCAGCTCATAGCCCAGGACCTCCACATAGGTCCTGTTGACGTAGCACGCCTCGGTGGAGCGCATGAAGGGCACGGCGTAGTGGCTGCCGGAGAAGCTGCACTCCTCCAGAAACCGGGAGATCATCTCCTCCGACGCGGGGCCGTCGTACCGCAGGGCGCTGCCGCCCAGACCGTACTGTTCGTCGGCGAACAGAGCGTCCAGCGGGGCCACCACATTGTCGCCGGTGAGGTACGTGGCGATGTGGTCGGGGTAGGTGATGCACACATTGGGGGTGGTGTTGGTGGCGATGTTGGTGATGACATCGTTGTAGATCTTGCCGTAGTCAGTGTAGAGCCGCAGCTTCACGGTGATGTTGGGGTACAGCGCCTGGAAGTCGGCGATGGCCTTGCTGTAGATGTCCACCTGGGTCTTGTTGGTGTCGTTCTTGGCCCAGAACGTGATCTCGTACTGCCGCGACTCGTCAAAGCTGTCCGGCACGGTGAAGGCGTTCTGGCTGCGGGAGCCGTGACACCCGCAGAGGGTGGTCAGCAGGGTCACAAGTGACAGCGTCAGCGCGGCCATGCGGGTGTGTCTCATCCCTTGGTGCCCCCTCTCGAAACGCCCTCCATCACCTTGCTGCGGAACAGGAGGAACAGCACGATCAGCGGCACGGAGATGACCACTACCGCCGCCATCATGGCGGGGATGTTCTCCCGTCCGAAGCCGTTTTCACGGATGGCCTGGATCCCATTGGACACCAGGAAGTAGTTCTCGTCGTCGGTAATGAGGCGGGGCCACACGTAGGAGTTCCAGCACTCAATGACCTTCAGGATGACGATAGTTACTACCGTGGGGCGGCAGATGGGCAGCATCACCTTCCAAAGGTACTTGAAGTCGGAGGTGCCATCCACCTTGGCGGCGTAGTACAGCTCGTTGGGGATCTGGGCGAAGTTCTCCTTCAGAAGATAGATGTAGAACACCGATGTCACCGACGGCAAAATCAGGCCCCAGAATGTGTTGCGCAGGCCGGCGTTCGTAATGG
>OHRQ01000593.1_pt1 | contig 16627 bp, 11 predicted proteins | sample 1578471 | NCBI WGS metagenome assembly OHRQ01 (sample SAMEA3879602, study PRJEB24766) | human gut metagenome | biome: human-associated habitat; feature: feces | place: USA | collected 1985/1987 | reverse complement strand
TGACGATCGACGGCGGCGCGATGAGCGACGACGAAATCCTCGAATTTATCACTGAAAAACTGAAGGAACGAAATGGATAACCGGCCTGTCGGCGTATATGATTCGGGGTTGGGCGGCCTGACGGTCTGGCGCGAGATCCGCCGCCAGTTGCCGGAGGAGTCGCTCGTCTATCTGGGCGACGGTAAGAATTGTCCCTATGGTGCGCGTCCGGCCGATGAGATCTGCCGTCTGGCGGACGAGGCGGTCGGACGGCTGGTTGGTGCCGGTTGCAAAATGGTCGTCGTCGCCTGCAATACGGCTACGGCTGCGGCCATCGATTTTCTGCGCCGCAAATATCGGCAGATGCCTATCGTGGGGATGGAACCCGCCGTGAAGCCCGCCTGCCTGAATACCCGCAGTGGGGTAGTGGGGGTGCTGGCTACGGCCCGGAGTCTGGACGGCGATCTGTTCCGCCGCACGGCGGCCCGTTACGGGGAGAATATCCGGGTGCTGACCGCCGTAGGCGAAGGGTTCGTCGAACTGGTCGAGGAAGACCGCGAGCAGTCGCCCGAAGCAGAGGAGGCCGTGCGCCGCGTGCTGGAGCCGATGATCCGCGAGGGTGCCGACCAGATCGTGCTGGGTTGTACGCACTATCCGTTCCTGCTCCCGGTTTTCCGGCAGGTGATCGGTGAACGCGGGGTTGCCGTGGTCGATCCTTCGCCTGCCGTAGGACGCAGGGTGGGGCAGTTGCTCGACCAGTACGACCTGCGGGCCGAAAAAGGCGCCGCCGCGAATTACGGATTCCTTACCTTTGCGGATGAAGCGTACCGGTCGCGGCTGGAATGCAAGGCTTTCGGTTAGCGGCTCCGCACCGGCTGCGGTCCGGAAACGGAATCGGGGGGGCGGCCCTTTCGAAACCGATCCTGCATTTGAACTTTCCGAAAAAAATCCCTACCTTCGCTCGATAAATATACGATATGGCTACCAAGAAAAACAGTTCGGCAAAAAGCCCGCAGGCTACCTCCCGTTCCAACCGTGACAGCATGCGTTGGATACTGGGCTTGCTGCTGCTTTTCGCGGGGCTTTTCCTGACGGCTTCGGTGCTGTTTTACTATTTCGACTGGCGGGCCGACATGAGCCTTGTGTCCGGTGTCGAACAGGAGGATCCCCGCCTGGCAGACCTGTCGGATGCGATCGAGAATCCCTGCGGTTACGCCGGGGCTTGGTTGGCCGAGCGTCTGGTGGGGCGTTCGTTCGGCCTGTTCGGTATCATTTTGCCCCTGATCGTCACGATGGTCGGAGTGCGGATCATCCGCCAGCGTCCGCTGCTTTTCAACCATTCGGTGCTCGGAGCTTTGTTGATTCTGATTCTGGGTTCCCTTACGTTGGGCTTCGCCTTCGGCGAGAAGTGGGCCGTTTTCGGCAGCGGGTGGGGCGGTGCCTTCGGGGTCGAGGTCGCCCGGAGGCTGACGAGCGTGATCGGCGTGCTGGGAAATATCATCCTGTTGCTGGGCGCCTGGATTCTGACGGGCGTGTTCATCAACCGCAACTTCATCAATACGGTCAATACGGCAGGCAATGCAATGGTGGACAAGGGCGGCAAGATCGTCGATCTGGTCAAACAGTCGGTCGTGAATGTCGCCGACCATCGTTCGAAATCCGGGGAGGAGAAGACCGATGCCGAGCCTGAACCCGATTCTAAACCCGAATCCGAACAGCCCCAGCCCGAACCCGTGCCTGCACCCGTCGATGCGTCGGCCCGCACTTCCGCTGCGGATGGAGTGGCCGAGGTGACGATTCAGCGGCCTGCGCCGGTTGCGGCTCCCGTTTCCGATGAGCCGGACGAGAGTCCCTTCCTCGAAATTCCCCTTACGGAAGAGGCTCCTGCGACGGTTGTCGAGCCGGCTCCGTCCCGTCCTGCCGGACCCCGTATCGTGGGGGGCGACGATGTATTTACCGAGGTCGATCTTTCGGGATGCGAAGCCGACGCTGCCTTTACCGCACCCCGGGAGTCCGAGCAGCCGCAGTATGCATCGGAGCCTGCGCCGGTCGTGGACGGAATTACGGAATACACGCTTACGGCGGAGCCGGAAATTCCGGCCGAAGGCGTCGTGGTGACCGTTGAAGCACGCGAGGCCAAGGTCGTGGACGAGAAAAGCATCGAGAGCAGTCTCTACGACCCGTTGAAGGATCTGAACAACTACCAGCGTCCGCCCGTGACGCTGCTCGAGGATTATACGTCCGATTCGCAGGTGAGCGACGAGGAGATTTACGAGAACAAATCCAAGATCGAACAGACGCTCAAGGATTTCGGGATTCCGATCCAGCGGATCAAAGCTACGGTGGGACCTACGGTGACGCTCTATGAGATCGTGCAGGCCCAGGGCGTCAAGATCTCCAAGATACAGGGATTGGAGAACGATATCGCCCAGAGCCTCAAGGCGCTCGGTATCCGCATCATCGCTCCGATTCCGGGCAAGGGTACCATCGGTATCGAGGTGCCGAACCGCGACAAGCAGGTCGTGTCGATGTATTCGGCCGTGCGTTCGCTGCGGTTCCAGGAGTCGAAAGCCGAACTTCCGGTGGTGATCGGTCGCACGATCCAGAACGAGAACTATGTCTTCGACCTGGCGAAGATGCCCCACCTGCTCGTGGCTGGTGCTACGGGTCAGGGTAAGTCGGTCGGCCTGAATGCCATCATCACCTCGCTGCTTTACAAGAAACACCCCTCGCAGCTCAAGTTCGTGATGATCGATCCCAAGATGGTCGAGTTCTCGCTCTATTCCAAGATCGAGAAGCACTTCCTGGCCAAGATGGAGTCCGAGGACGAAGCGATCGTCACCGACCCCCGCAAGGCGGTCTATACGCTCAACTCCCTCTGTACGGAGATGGACAACCGGCTGGAACTTTGCAAGATGGCGGGAGCCCGCAACATCGCCGAATACAACGATAAATTCACGGCGCGGCGGCTCAATCCCGAAAAGGGACACCGCTACCTGCCCTATATCGTAGTTGTGGTCGATGAGTTCGCCGACCTGATTATGACGGCCCGCGAGGTCGAAGGTCCCGTGATGCGTCTGGCGCAGAAAGCCCGTGCCATCGGTATTCACCTGATTATCGCCACGCAGCGCCCCGACGTGAAGGTCATCACGGGCGGTATCAAGGCCAATTTCCCGGCCCGTATCGCCTTCCGCGTGATGCAGATGATCGACTCGCGCACGATCATCGATCAGCCGGGCGCCAACCAGCTTATCGGCCGGGGCGACATGCTCTTCTCGAAGGACGGGGAGCTGATCCGTATCCAGTGTGCGCTGGTCGAAACCCGCGAAGTGGAGCGGATCGTGGATTTCATCGGCCGCCAGCAGGGATATTCCGAAGCCTACCGGCTGCCCGATTACGTGCCGGAATCGAGTGGCGGAGAATCCTCGTCGCTGGGCAGCGAGAGCGGGGCTCCGGTGCGCTACGACACGCTGTTCGCCGACATTGCCCGTGCAGCCGTGTCGCAGGGACAGATTTCGACCTCTTCGATCCAGCGCAATTACGAGGTGGGCTTCAACCGTGCCGGTCGGATCATGATGCAGCTCGAGCGGGCCGGCATCGTCGGCCGTCAGGAGGGAGCCAAGCCGCGCGATATTCTCTTCCACGACCTGCCTTCGCTGGAGGCCCGCCTACAGGAGTTGGGAGTATTTTGATGCGATGATCGCTCCGGACGAGGCTTGAATGTGTTTGGGTATTATGAAATAGGGATTGCCGTTGTCTTGTCGTACGAAAGCGGGGTGCGGAACACTCTTCGGATTGGTAATTCGGAATAAAAACGAGGGAGAAAACGATGAATTGGATCGTATTGTTTATCGCGGGAGTTTTCGAGGTGGCCATGACTTTCTGTTTAGGGAAGACCAAGGGGGCCCAGGGTGCGGAGCTTTATCTTTGGATCGGAGGGTTCGTCCTGGCGACAGTGTTGAGTATGGGTTTGCTGGCCAAAGCCGTGCAGACGCTCCCGATCGGTACCGCGTACGCTATTTGGACCGGCGTGGGAGCTCTCGGTACGGTGTTGCTGGGGATTTTCGTCTTCGGCGAATCGGCGGGTTTCGCCCGGATTTTTTTTATCGTTACCTTGTTCGGTTCTATCGTCGGACTAAAATTGGTTTCGCATTGAATATATTGAATAAGGATGGTCGAAACATTCGTGATGTCGATTGTCGTTTTTCGGATTTTTGAATTCGACCGTTGTCGGAGCGGTTTCGGAGTACATTTGCAGATTCGGCCGATGTATTCGGGCGGAAATCGACGGAATGACGACGGTTCGGTCTATCGGAGTATAATCGGAAAAAATATCTTATGAAACGATCTGTTTTGTTGTTGGCGGCACTGTTTGCCGTGTTCTCTGTCCAGGCCGATAACCGGCCGCAGGCCGTGTTGAAGCAACTGACCGCTGCGCTCGGAGCGCTGGAGGGGTACAGCGTAGTCTTCGAGGTGCATACCGACGGGGATGTCGTGCCGGGCTATTACGAGGTGAGCGGCGACAACTACTATATGCATGTCAATGGGCAGGAGGTTTACGGCGATGCGGAGTTCCGTTACGAAATCGACCCCGATCGTAAAGAGGTGGTTATCGACCGTGTGGATCTCACGTCCCATAATCTGCTCAATAATCCCACCCGGGCGTTCGATTTCATCGACGGCGAATATGCCGCCTCGCTTTTGAGCGAGAAGGGAAGCACGGCCGTAATCCGGCTTACTCCGCTGCGTATCCAGTCGGCCGTCGGGCAGATCGACGTCGAAGTGGACACGGCCCGTTCGCTGCCGACGGCAGTGATCTACGAAATCGACGGCGACCGGGTTCGGATCGACATCCGTTCCGTCACCGTTCACGAGGCGTCGCCCCGCACTTTCGATGCGGAGAATTACGCCGGGTACGAGTGGATCGATTTCCGGTAGTGTATTTTTCCCGATCGTGCTGGCGGTCGTAAATAGGGCGTGATGTATAAAATTTGTCCGAACGGCTTTGAAATTCCCCGACACTTTGCCGGGGGATTTTTTTGATGTTGTCAAAACGGCTGAAAAGGGCTGAAAATGGTGTGTGCGGTGAAAAAACTTGCGGAAACGGGTGATTTTATTGGGTCCAAAGTTGCTTATTCGACGAATAAATGCTATTTTTGTGTGTTTATAGAATGTATTTTCGGATGTTTTCGATAAGCGGGAACCGACGAATAGACTCGTCGGACCGAGCGAAGAGAACAAAGAACGCAAGTCCCGCTGTTTTCGATCGGGCGAAGAAGTAGTCCGAATGTAGAAAATAAGGGGTAAAGTTCGATGTTTTCGACCGGCGAAGGGCGGCGCGGGATGCGTTCGGGCCATGCCGGGCAGAGAAAACGAAGAGAGAAACTCAAAGAATAACATGCTGACAGAAGAAGAAAAGAATGCCGGATTGGAGGGAAAAATCATTCCCATCAATATCGAAGAGCAGATGAAGTCCGCTTACATCGACTATTCGATGTCCGTTATCGTATCGCGTGCGCTGCCGGACGTGCGGGACGGTTTGAAGCCCGTACACCGTCGTATTCTTTACGATATGAGTGCGGAACTGAACCTCTACTCCGACAAACCCACGCGTAAATCCGCCCGTATCGTCGGCGACGTGCTGGGTAAGTTCCACCCGCACGGCGACAGTTCGGTCTATGAAGCGATGGTGCGTATGGCCCAGGATTGGTCGATGCGCTACCCGCTGGTGGACGGTCAGGGTAACTTCGGTTCGATGGACGGCGATTCGCCTGCGGCGATGCGTTATACCGAGGCCCGCATGCAGAAGATCACCGATGAGGTGATGGCCGATATCGACAAGGATACGATCGATTGGACGCTCAACTTCGACGATACGATCCCCGAACCTACGGTGCTTCCGACGAAGATCCCCCTGTTGCTGGTGAACGGCGCGAGCGGTATCGCCGTCGGTATGGCGACCAATATGGCGCCGCACAATCTGGGCGAGGTGATCGATGCCTGCTGTGCTTTCGTGGACAATCCGGAGATAGCATGTGAGGAACTGCTCAAGTACGTCAAGGGCCCCGATTTCCCGACCGGAGGAATTATTTACGGCTACGAAGGGGTTCGGGAAGCGTTGCTGACAGGCCGGGGCCGTGTGGTCATGCGTGCCCGCACGGAGATCGAGCATACGGCCAGCGGCCGCGAGTGCATCGTCATCACCGAAATTCCCTATATGGTCAACAAGGCGGAGATGATCAAGAAGATCGCCGACCTTATCAACGAAAAGAAGATCGAGGGCATTTCCTATATCAACGACGAGTCCGACCGGAACGGCATGCGTATCATCGTCATCCTGAAACACGATGCCGTGGCGAGCGTGGTGCTCAATACGCTGTATAAGAATACGCCGCTGCAAACCTCGTTCGCGGTGAACAACATCGCGCTGGTGAACGGTCGTCCGATGATGCTCAATCTGCTGGATCTGGTGCGGCATTTCGTCGAGCACCGCCACGACGTGATCGTGCGGCGCACGCGCTTCGATCTGGCCAAGGCCGAGAAGAGGCTGCATATCGTGTTGGGTCTGCTCATCGCGCAGGACAACATCGACGAGATCATCCACATCATCCGGGCAGCCAAGAACCCCGACTTGGCCAAGCAGGCCATGATGGAGCGCTTCAGTTTGAGCGACGCACAGGCTTCGGCCATTATCGAGATGCGTCTACGCGCTCTGACGGGACTCGAACACGACAAGCTGGTTGCCGAGCGCAACGAGCTGGAGGCGCAGATCGCTTATTTCAACGATGTGCTGGGCAGCCGCGAATTGCAGATGAAGATCGTCAAGGACGAATTGTTGGAGGTGAAGGCCAAGTATGGCGATGAACGGCGCTCGGAGATCGTTTACGCTTCCGAAGAGTTCAACCCGGAGGATTTCTACGCCGACGACGAGATGGTCATCACCATTTCGCACTTGGGCTATATCAAGCGTACGCCGCTGGCCGAATACCGTACCCAGAACCGGGGCGGCGTCGGTGCCAAGGGCAGCGCGACGCGCGACGAGGATTTCATCGAGCATATCTACATGGCCACGATGCACAATACGATGCTCTTCTTCACGGAGAAGGGCCGCTGCTACTGGCTCAAGGTTTACGAGATTCCCGAAGGGACGCGCTCCTCGAAAGGACGGGCGATTCAGAACGTCATCCAGATCGAGCCGGACGACAAGGTGCGTGCCTATATCAACGTGAAGCGTCTGGACGATGCGGAATACGTGAACAACAACTATATCATCATGTGTACCAAGGACGGCACGATCAAGAAGACCAAACTGGAAGCGTACTCGCGTCCCCGTCAGAACGGCGTCAATGCCATCGTGATCCGCGAGGGCGACCAGTTGATCGAGGCCAAGCTCACCAGCGGCAGTGCCGAGGTGATGATCGCGGCCCGGGAAGGCAAGGCGATCCGCTTCAACGAGAATACGGTGCGCCCGATCGGGCGTGTCGGTGCCGGTGTGCGCGGTATTTCGCTCGACGAAGGCGACGAGGTGGTCGGCATGATCTGCATCGAACCCAACAGTTCGCAGGACGTGCTGGTACTCAGCGAGAACGGTTACGGAAAGCGTACCGATCTGGACGAATACCGCATTACCAACCGCGGCGGCAAGGGTGTGAAGACGATCAACATTACGGAAAAAACCGGCAAGCTGATTTCGATCCAGGCCGTGACCGACGAGAACGACCTGATGATTATCAACCGTTCGGGGCTGACGATCCGTACGGCAGTAGATCAGATCCGTGTGGCGGGACGCGCTACGCAGGGAGTGCGTATCATCAACCTGCGTGAGGGAGATGCCATCGCTTCGGTGATTGCCGTTCCCGCCAACGAAGAGGAGGAGCCGGCGGTCCTCGATGGGGCGGGCGCTCCGGAATCCGAGTCCGAAGAGAACGTTAGTAAAGAATAATAGAAGATATACCTATAAATTAAAAACCCCGTTCATTATGAAAAAACTTATTTTGGCCCTGGCCGCCGTTGCCTTGTTGGGAACTGCTGCCCAGGCACAGAAAATCAACAAGGAGGCCTTGTTGCAGAAGATCGAAAAGAACGAAACTGCGAGTGCCGATGCGAAGAAGGGAGCGAAAGCCGCTACCTGGCTCAATTTGGGTAAGAGCTATGTCGAGGCCATACTTGCCCCTACCAAAGATCTCTATGTCGGAGAACCCGGTTTGCAGTTGAGTTTGTCGCTGGGCGATCCGAAATCGATCGATGAGGTTACGATCAACGGCCTGTCGGTAGCTGCACAGAACTATGATTACGTGACGGTTTACGTTTCGAACGGCCAGGTAATCGGCTGGAAGGAGATAGAACCCGTAAAGGAAGGTGCTATCGATAAGGCGATCGCTGCTTTGAACAAGGCTTACGAACTCGATTCCAAGCAGGGTCCGAAAGTCAAGGAGCAGCTTATGGCGATCAGTAACTACTGTTCGCAATTGGGCGATGCCTGCAATAATATCGGTGAATACAAACTCGGTTCGGAGGCTTTCGAAACCGCTTTCCGTGCGGAGATGAGTCCGGCTTGCGGTACTCCCGACGCTTCGCGCCTTTACTATGCGGGCTATCTGGCCGCTGCTGCCGGCGAGAAGGACGCTGCTGAATATGCTCGCGGCGTGGAATTGCTGAATAAGGCGCTTGAAATGGGATATACGGATGACAACGGTATGATCTATTACTACCTGTTCCATAACTATTATGGCCAGCGTGAGGCGGACCGTGCCAATGTCCTGAAAGCCAAAGACGCCCTGATGACCGGTATTACTAAATTCCCGAAGAATCAGGATATTCTCAAGAGTTTGATTATGTTGTATTCGATGGAAGAGGGATTGGGCGATTCGTCGGAGCTGGTTCCGATGCTCGACGATGCGATTGCCGGTGATCCCCAGAACATCGAACTGTGGTTCAGCCGTGCCCAGATCTTCGTTTCGTTGGAGGATTACGATGAGGCGATTGCCTCCCTGGAGAAGGCGATCGAACTGAATCCTCAGTCTTACGAAGCGCAGTTCTTTACGGGTTACTACATCATTATGAAGGCCGATGCACTGAATCAGGAGGCCAATGAGAAAGAATATACCAATGAGGGCGAGTATGAAGCTGACCAGAAGGAGATTCTTTCGATCTATTCGCAGGCTGTTCCCTATCTGGAAGTTGCCCATGAGATTATGCCGCAGAATCCCGATCCCGTACAGCTGCTCAAGACTCTTTGCTATCGTCTGCGCGACGAACCCGGCATGATGGAGAAATACGAGAAATACAACGAGCTTTACAAACAGATGTAATTCGAACGTTGGTTTCCAAATAAAGCCCGGAGCAAGACGCTCCGGGCTTTTTGTTTTTTAACCGATCACTTTGTTTACAGACACGTTTGTTCCCTGTACCGAAATGGCGGCAGCGGTGCGAAGAGGAAAGTTCCGTATAATCTTTTCGTTACTGTTGAAAAATTTATTGCAGTACGGTGTATGCAGTAGTTGAAGAGAAAGGGATCTGCCGGATGAAGAACCCCGGTTATTTGGATCGGCGGAGAGGAAGGGCCGTCCTTTGCAGGGCGAAGATACGTCGGGAAATTTATGCCGCAGCTTTTCGATAGATGAGCCGCAGGCGCCGGGTCATCAGAAGTTGCAGCGTGCCGCGCAGGAACATATAGAGCGTGAAGGCCAGCCAAAGAGCGTTGTTCCCGATGACGGGATAGAGCGAGTAGAAGATACCGAAATAGGCGACGGTCGAGAGCAGCATCGAATTGCGCATCACTTTGGTTTCGGTCGCACCCACCATGATACCGTCCATGATGAAGGGCATGGCGCTGGCCAGCGGGATGAGGATGATCCAGACGATGTAATTACCCGCCGTCGAAACGACCTGTGCTGCGTCCGGAGTTCCGGCCTTGATGAAAATGCCCAACAGGTCGCGCCACCAGATGAGGTATATGCCGACGAACAGCACCGAGATCAGTGTGCCCCAGCCCAGACAACGTCCCAGGCAGCGACGCAGCGATTGTTCGTCCCGGGCTCCGATGAAGCGTCCCGTGAGGGCTTCGGCGGCATAGGCGAAGCCGTCGTTCATGTAGGAGAAAAGGGTGAATATCTGGAGCAGAAGCGTATTGACCGTCAGCAGGATCGGGTCCTCCATACGGGCCGATGCCGCCGTGAAGAAGGTATATACGGCTACGATACAGAGCGTACGGACGATGATGTCGCGGTTGATGAGGAAAAATTTCCGCACCGGTTCCCAGTCCACCACTTCACGCCACGTAAACCGTGTGAGAATTTTGCGGTATCGCAGGATAAGCAGCAGGACTGCCAGCAGGACCCCCGTATTTTGGGCCACGACCGAGCCATAGGCGATGCCCGTGATGCCCATGCCGTGTCCGAATACGAGCCACAGGCTCGTGGAAACGTGTACGATATTCACCGTGACGGCGATACACATCGGGATCACGGCATTCTGCATGCCTGTGTACCAGCCGTTGAATCCGAAGAGCATGATACCGGCGGGTACCGCCCAGATGCGGGCGTAGAAATAGTCGTGTACGATTTCGTTGCCGTTCATGGCCCATAGTGCCAGTCGCCCCAGAGGGTTTTGGAAGCAAATAACCAGCAGGCCGAGGATCGCTGCGACCAGAATGCCCCGGACGAGCATGTTGGTGCATTCGTGGAAGTTTCCTGCACCGAAAGCCTGCGCCGTGAGTCCGCTGGTACCCATGCGCACGAAGCTGCAGTTCCAGTAGATGAAGTTGAAGATGGATACGCCGATGGCGAGTGCCCCGATCGTCGCTGCGGAGTTGTCCAGGTGTCCTGCGACGGCGGAACTCACGATACCCATAAGGGGGACCGTGATGTTGGAGATGATGTTCGGAACGGCTAATCGGAGGATTTCTCGGTTCATATGCACTGTTTTTCGGCAAGGCAAAGATAGCGAAAAATGGTGGGTTTCGGTCTCTCTCTGTTTTCTTTTGGTGAACTTGACGGGGCAATACCCTAAAGTGAGTGTTGTATTTCGAAAAAAATGTCATTATCTTTGCCTTACATCGAAGTCTTGTGCTCCGGTGCAGACATACGGAAAGTGTTTTCACTTTGTCCTCAATAGAAAATCTGACAGTTTTCATTAGAAGAAAGGACAACGTACGACACTCATTTCTTGTTTAGATTATGGCTAGGACGTATTCTGCGTCTGCATATTCCATATCTATTCAAGTGTGGGGTATTGCAGCGTTTATTTTCTTCGGGTTTTGTCAGAACCTTCTATTGAATAAGCGAAATCGACTCTACACTTTCTTTTTATATTTATCTGTCATATAAGGAGTCGGATGATATAATTCAATTTGTTATGTTGACATTGCATGCTGCGATTGCAACCGTACTCGAAATTCATCGGGTACCATTATGTGCGAAAGAATTGGCGGATGAGATTAATCGTCGCCGCCTCTATATTCGTAGAGACAGAACTCTGTTACGGAGCAGTCAAATTCACGCACGGGTAAAGAACTACCCTGCGCTGTTTGAGAAAAGCGGAGGTGTAATCACTTTGAAGAAATAGAAATTTAGGATCTTAAATTTATTGAATTATGGATATGCAACAGACAAACACACAATCTACACCGTCACCCGATAACAGGAAGATTTGGCGGGGACTTTTTACCATTATTATGATTATCTTTTTTTGGGGCTTTATCGGTTCGGAGGAGTGTTCGAGCAGTGGGCAGAATGAAGAGATTGTCTGTAACAGCGGGTTCGATGCGTCGGTTTGGCAGGTGAAGAATTATCTGAAGAAAGAATATCTGCTCGATCCGAGGAGCTATGAGGGTATCGAATGGGGTGCGGTGAATAAAAAGGATAACGGCGGATATTGGGTTCGGCATAAGTACCGTGCGAAAAATAGGTTTGGCGGATATGTGATCGAGAATAAGGTGTTTCACTTGGATGCTTCCGGTAAAGTTGTCGGAGTCGATGACGTCTGGTAGTCAGATGCGAGGCGGTTTCGGTTGTTTGGTGGATTTGGGCCTATTCGGATTGGCCTGGATTTTTCCACCGCTTTGGTTTGTGATAATTCCATTGTGGTGCTACGAAGGGATTGTCGGCTTGCGGGAATATTATTATAAATATAAAATGAATGTATTTTTGCGGAATGAGTTGAGCCGGATGACGTGCCAAGAGATCGAGGAAAAACGGATTGCCTACTTGATTATTTTGCAAAGCCCTTATGCCGGACGGGCGGAACGGGCGATGGCAGAGTATGTTGTGCATTATATTGAGAAACATTATTGATTTGGTGCAGTTTGTGTAGATACTCTGGAAAAATTCGATTACCTTTGCTGCCTGCACCGGTATTTTCGGCCGGTGCGGAATGCCGGGGTTTTCCCTGTTATGCAGGGGAAATCGAGTGAAATTGCCGATTTGGGACCTGGCGTCGTAAAACGCCGTAGCGTGAGTTTTGCGGGTTCCATCGACGATTGCGATTTCCGGGAATACGACTTATTAAATTCGCAAAACTCACAGAATCGATTATGAAAGATTTCAAAAACGACTCGGATACGACGTTGGCCCGCTTCGGGCGCGATAAGCGGGCGCGTATTTCCTCTGCGGAGCGTATCGAGCGTCGCCCGCGTTTGCAGCGTGATGCCGCCGATTCGGAGCACTCTTCGGACAGCCGTCCGCGCGCATCTTACAACCCTAATTTTACGAGCGACAACCGTCCCGTGCGGGAAGACCGTGCGCACCGTGACGATTCCCGTCGTTCCGGGAACCGGTCGTTCGGTTCGGACGACCGACGTAGGAACGATGCCGCAGATCGGGAGTTCAAGCCTCGTTTTTCGGAGCGGAAAGACGGGTACGCTTCCCGCCCGTACGAGGATAACAAACCGGGCGGTTTCAAGAAGTTCGGCAAACCTTACGGTGAGCAGAAGGAGGGGCGCGACCGGTCATTCGGCGATCGGAAATCCGGCGGTTATAGCCGTTCGGACAAACCTTACGGCGAACGTCGGTACGACGACCGCAAACAGGACGGTTACAAGACATTCGATAAGCCTTACGGTGAACGCCGTTCCGACGATCGGAAATCCGGTGGGTTCCGGGGCGGCGACCGTTCGTTCGGCCGCCGGGACGATAAGCCCCGAAGTTACCCCAGATACAATCCCAATAACCAGACGGGAGAGATACGCCTGAACCGTTTCATCGCCCAGTCTGGGATCTGTTCGCGCCGCGAAGCGGACGATTTCATCCAGGCGGGGCTGGTGACCGTCAATGGGGTGGTCGTGACGACGCTGGGAACGAAAGTTCAGCCTACGGACGAGGTGAAATTCAACGACAGCCGCGTGCAGGGCGAAAAGAAGGTCTATCTTGTGCTCAACAAGCCCAAGGGCTATGTGACTTCGCTCGACGATCCGCATGCGGGCAAAACCGTCATGGAGCTGGTGCAGGGCGCCTGCACGGAACGCATCTACCCGGTGGGGCGTCTCGACAAGAACAGTCTCGGACTGCTGCTGTTCACCAACGACGGCGATTTCGCCCACCGGCTGCTGCACCCCAGTCATCAGGTGGACAAGGTCTATCTGGTAACGGTACGCGGTGACATACGGGGCGCGGCGGAGCGCCTGATGGCTATCACGGAGCTGGACGGCGAGCCCATTGCACCGGCCCGGGCTCAGGAGCTCAGCCGCCACGAGGGTCAGGCCCTCCTGCGTGTCACCATCCATCAGGGCAAGAACCGGCAGATACGGCGCATGTGCGCCGGGCTGGGCCTGCATGTGGAAAAATTGCAGCGCGTGGAGGAGGACGGCCTGCGGCTGGACGACCTCCCAATTGGCAAGTGGAGATACTTGACAGCGCAGGAAATACAAAGGATAACGGGAGGCGATACACGTGAGTAGGAGCGTTTTGCAGACCATACGGAACGGCATGGATACGTTCTCCAAGGGACAGAAGCGTATCGCCAATTATATTCTGGAAAACTACGATAAGGCGGCCTTCATGACCGCCAGTAAGCTGGGCCAGACGGCGCAGGTCAGCGAGTCCACCGTGGTGCGCTTCGCGGCAGAGCTGGGCTATAACGGCTACCCTGATATGCAGAAGGAACTGCAGGAGCTGATTCGCGGTAAGCTCACGTCCATCCAGCGCATCCAGGTGTCCAGCGACCAGATGAGCGGCGGGGACATTCTGGGCAGCGTGATGCAGCGGGACATGAACAGCATCCACGACATCATCGAGGAGTTGGACCGCGACGAGTTCGAGCGGGTGGTGGACAAGCTGCTCCACGCCAGGCACATCTATATTCTGGGCGTGCGCTCGTCCTCATTTCTGGCGGGCTACCTCAACTTTTATATGCACTTTATCTTTGAGAACGTCACGCTGGTGCAGAGCGCGGCCGCCGGCGAGATCTACGAGCAGCTGGTCCACATCGGGCCGGGGGATGTGCTGCTGAGCATCTGCTTCCCCCGCTACTCCAAGATGGCCATCCACGCGGTGCAGTTTGCCTGCTCCCGCAAAGCGGATGTCATTGCCATCACGGACAGCCCCATGTCACCCATGTACCAGATGGCCACGCTGTCGCTGCTGGCGCCCAGCGATATGATATCCTTTGTGGATTCCATGACGGCGCCGCTGAGCCTGCTGAACGCCCTGATACTGGCGGTGGGCAAGCAGCGCAAGGAGGAGCTGTCCGCCGCACTGGCGGACATGGAGCAGGTGTGGTCGAAGTACGGTATCTTCGGGAAAGAGGACGATGATTGAGATCGTAGTCATCGGCGGCGGCGGCGGCGGCGCCGCCGGTCTGATGGCGGCCATCACCGCGGCCCGGCAGGGCGCGGCGGTGACGCTGCTGGAGCCCAACGAACGGCTGGGCAAGAAACTGAATATTACGGGAAAGGGCCGCTGCAATGTGACCAACGACTGCGATCAGGAGACGCTGATGGCCAATATTCCCGGCAATGGCCGGTTCCTGTACAGCGCCCTGACCCGCTTCACGCCCCAGGACGCCATGGCGTTTTTCGAGGGGCTGGGCGTACCGCTGAAGGTGGAGCGGGGGAACCGTGTGTTCCCTGTGTCCGACAGGTCCTTCGACATCTCCGGCGCTCTGGAGCGGGAACTGCGGCGCCTGCACGTCCGCTGGGTGCGGGACAGGGCGCGGGAGATCACGGTACAGGACGGCCATGTCACCGGCGTACAGGGCGAGAAGCAGCACTATCCGGCATCCGCCGTGGTGCTGGCCACCGGCGGCGTGTCCTATCCCGCCACCGGCTCTACCGGCGACGGCTACGCCATGGCGGCGGCGCTGGGGCACACCATCGTGCCGCCAAGGGGTTCGCTGGTGCCGCTGGAGAGCAGCGATCCCGACTGCGCCGCCATGCAGGGCCTGAGCCTGCGGAATGTGGAGGCTACGGTGCTCAACGGCAGGAATAAGCCGGTATTCCGGGAGTTCGGTGAGATGCTGTTTACCCATTTCGGCGTGTCCGGCCCGCTGATGCTGTCCGCCAGCGCCCACCTGCGCCGCTGGGACAAGGAGCAGTACCGGCTGGTCATCGACCTGAAGCCGGCACTGGATGAGCAGAAGCTGGACACCCGTATCCTGCGGGACATCGGGGAGAATCCCAACCGCGATATGGGCAATATTCTGGCAGGGCTGGTGCATCGCAGCATGGTACCGGTGCTGCTGCGCCGTCTGGCTCTGCCGGAGGGCGAAAAGGCCAACAGCCTCACCAGGGAACAGCGCCGCGTGCTGGTGCAGGAGCTGAAGCATTTCGCGGTACCGCTCACCGGCCCCCGCCCCGTGGCGGAGGCCATCGTCACCGCCGGCGGCGTCAAGGTGGGCGAAGTGGTGCCCAATACCATGGCCTCCAAGCTGACGGACGGGCTGTATTTTGCCGGCGAGGTGCTGGACGTGGACGCCTACACAGGCGGCTTCAACCTTCAGATCGCCTGGGCCACCGGATATCTGGCGGGACTTTCCGCCGCAGAGAGATGAGGATGGAATGATGAATAAAAAACAATACGCCGTGGCCATCGACGGGCCCTCCGGCGCAGGGAAGAGCACACTGGCCAGGGCGGTGGCGGAGCGTCTGGGCATCCTGTATGTGGACACCGGCGCCATCTACCGTACCATCGGGCTGTACGTGCAGCGCTGCGGCGTGGACCCCAAGGACGCACCGGCGGTGCTGGCGCTGCTGCCGGAGGTACACATCGGCATGGATCACGACGCCGACGGCGTGCAGCGTATGCTGCTGAACGGGGAGGACGTGACGGCGGACATCCGCCTGCCGGAGATCTCCATGTATGCCTCCGCCGTCTCCGCCATCCAGGGCGTGCGGGATTTCCTGATGGAGATGCAGCGCTCGCTGGCGCGGGAGCACAGCGTCATTATGGATGGCCGCGACATCGGTACGGTGGTGCTGCCCGATGCGGACGTAAAAATTTTTCTCTACGCCGATGTGAAGGTGCGGGCCGGGCGCCGCGCACTGGAGCTGGAGCAGCGGGGCACGCCGAAGCCCTTTGACGAGGTGCTGCGGGATATGGAGCAGCGGGATTATAACGATACCCACCGGGCGGCGGCGCCGCTGCGGCCGGCGGATGATGCCATTATGATCGACAACACGGACATGGACTTCGCGGCCAGCCTGGAGCTGCTGCTG
>OHRQ01000527.1_pt1 | contig 18371 bp, 12 predicted proteins | sample 1578471 | NCBI WGS metagenome assembly OHRQ01 (sample SAMEA3879602, study PRJEB24766) | human gut metagenome | biome: human-associated habitat; feature: feces | place: USA | collected 1985/1987 | reverse complement strand
CCACGCCGTCGTCAAAGCCGCCATGCGCGAGAGCGGGCGGGGGCTGGTGGCGCGTTACGGCTTCGACCGCGACGCCCACTTCGCCTATATCGACAAGATCATCGGCCGCATTTACCCGATCTTCGGCGGCATCCTGCTGTTCTCGGCAATCGGCGTTTTCATCGGCCTGTTTGTCAAGGGCTATCCCCTCGTTGAGGTGTGGAACAACGTTTGGGAATATAACGGCGTGTTCAACTACAGCGAGTATTTCGCAAACGGCCACTTCTTCCCGATATTCTTCGTAACCGTCGCCTGCGGCATACTCTCCGGCTTCCACTCCACCCAGACGGCCATCATCTCGCGCACCATGAAGAGCGAGCGCCAGGGCCGCAATACCTTCTATAACATGATGATCCTCGAGGGCTTCATCGCAATGGTCTGGGCGGCAGGCGCAATGGGCGTTTATAACCTCGGCCTCCAGGCGGCCGACGCATCCCTCGCGACCAAAACCGTCGGTATAGTCTGCAAGGATATCCTCGGCAGTGTCGGCGGCATCATCGCGCTGCTCGGCGTTATCGTTCTGCCCATCACCTCGGGCGACACCGCGCTGCGTGCGCTGCGTATGTCGGTGGCCGACACACTGCATATCAAGCAGGACTCCAACGGCAAGCGCCTTGCTCTGTCGGCAATCATCTTCGCCCTCGTCGCGGCCATCCTCGTCTGGGCGAAGTCCAGCCCCGCCGGCTTCACCATTCTGTGGCGCTACTTCGCGTGGGCAAACCAGACTCTGGCTCTGTTCGCGTTCGTCTGCATCTCCGTTTGGATGTTTGAAAACGGCAAGAGCAAGTGGGTTTGGATGCCGCTTATCCCCGGCGCGTTCTACGCATTTGTTACCATCACCTACATAATGAATGCGTCTATCGGCTTCAACCTGCCCTGGACTGCGGCTTACATTATCGGCACTGTCTGCGCTGCTGCTTACCTCGTCGGCATCATCATGTATGGTAAAAAGCGTGCGGCAAAAGTGAAGCTCGCATAAATACATACCTGCAAAATACGTTTAAAGGCGGCCTTTTGGCCGCCTTTTTCTATTCGCTTTCTTCCTGCGCAATGTACATCTCCTCGCACTCTTTCTGCGCCTCGATCATTATCCGCAGCGCCTCCTCGGATGCGCGCATGAGCGTGTAGTACATCTCTTCAAAATCCGGCATGATATCACCTACAGGGTATAGTTTAGAACAAAATGTTCAAAATATCAATAGACCAATTTGTTCAATCTATACTTGAATCGGTGATAATGATGCAAAAATATCAGCGTATTCGGGATTTGAGAGAAGATGCCGACCTCACGCAGAAGCAGGTGGGGGAGGCAATAAACGTTCCGCAGCGAACATATGCCTATTATGAGAGCGGACAGCGAATGGTGCCGCCGCAGGTTTTGTGCGCCTTGGCCGATTTCTACAACGTCAGTGTGGACTACATCCTCGGCAGAACGGATAAATAGACAGCAAAAAACCGGACGATCGGTCGATCGTCCGGTTTTGCATATTATATTCAACTTAAAAGCATGCGGTCGTTATCCAGCGCCTTGCCGGAGCCTGCCTTGAAGCGGTCGAGGAAGTCCTGCACGGTCATGCCGTCGCGCTCTGCGCCCGACACGTCCATGATGATATTGCCCTTATCCATCATCAGCGTGCGGTTGCCGAGATCGAGAGCCGACTGCATGTTGTGGGTGATCATCATGCACGTGATGTTGTCTTTTGCAACGATGCTCTTTGTAAGCTCCAGAACCTTTTCAGCCGTTCCGGGGTCGAGAGCCGCCGTATGCTCGTCAAGAAGCAGAAGCTTCGGCGGAACAACGGTCGCCATGAGCAGCGTGAGCGCCTGGCGCTGACCGCCGGAGAGAAGTCCGACCGGCTGCGTGAGTCTGTCCTCAAGTCCCATGTCCAGAAGCGCAAGCTTTTCGCGGAACATTGCGCGGTCGGCCTTTGTTATGTGTGAGAACCAGCCGCCGCTTTTTGCCGCCATGGCGAGGTTTTCCTCGATACTCATGCCCGGCGCGCTGCCGCGCATCGGATCCTGAAACAGACGGCCGATCATGCGTGCGCGCTTGTGCTCGGGCATGAAGGTGATATCGCGCCCGTCAAGCTCGATGCTGCCGCTGTCGGTGAAGAAGCTGCCGGCGATGGCGTTAAATAGCGTTGATTTTCCTGCGCCGTTTGCGCCGATTATGGTGATGAAGTCGCCGTCACGAACGTCGAGGGTAAGTCCGCTCAGCGCGGTTTTTTCGTTGACCGTTCCGGGATTAAAGGTCTTGCTGATGTTGTTGAGCTTCAGCATGTCACACACCGCCTTTCTGCGTTTTTATCCCCATGCGCCGCTTTATCATCGGCATCTGCTTTTTGAGATAGGGGATGGAGATGGCAAGCACGACGATGATAGAGGATATGAGCTTGAGCATGAATGCCGGCATATCAAAGCGCAGCGCGATGGTGTAGACCAGTCTGAACAGAACAGAGCCGAGCACAACGCCGACTGCACGAGTGAATATGCCGCCCTTACCCATGATAACGCCACCGATGAGCAGCGAGGCCAGGGCGATGGTCACCATGCCGGTGCCGATGTTTATATCAACTGCCTTCTGCGACTGCGCCAGCAGGCAGCCGGACAGCGCCGTGAACGAGCCTGCGATGCACAGACCTATGATGGTCGTGAAAGCGGTGTTTATTGACGATGAGCGAACCATGTCGGGATTGTTGCCCGTTGCGCGGATGGCAAGGCCGAGGCGCGTTTTCAAAAACAGCGTCAGCAGAACAAGTATCACGATGACCGCGATCAGCGCGACTGCCAGCTTATACTGCTTTGCGAAAACCGTTCCCTTGAGAAGATCCTTCATCAGCGAGAACACTGTATCGACCTTGTTCATGTTAAGCAGCGATGAGCCGCCCATGATCGCAATGTTTATTGAATAAAGTCCGGTGTTTACGATGATGCCGGCAAGCAGACTGTCAACGCCGAGCTTGGTCTGCAATATGGCAGTCACAAAGCCCGAGCATATGCCGGCAGCCATCGCGGCAGGTATCGCAAGATACGGATGTCCCGAGATGACAACTATCGCGCCGACCGCGGCGCCGAGCGTAAAGCAGCCGTCGGTGGACAGGTCGCACACGTTGAGCATGCTGTAGCTCAAATACAGCGCAAGCACTGTCAGCGAGCAGATAAGTCCCAGCTCAAGCGCCGTCTGCCCAAGGCTCAGTATCGTTGCAATATCCATAACGTTTCCTCTTTCTTATGTGCTGTGTGCGATGATGTTTTTATTTACTGCTGAACGTCGCTGAAGCTCTCGGCGGTGGTGATGGTGTTTATCTTGGTGCAGTAAGGCTCGAATGCCTCTGCAACGGTGTCGTAGTCGTAGCCGAGCTCGGCGCAGATCTCGGTGTTGATGGTCGCGGTGCCGTTATCGAAGGTCTTGACTGCCAGAGTTGCGGGATCGGCGCCGTTAATGAGGATGTCTGCTACCATGTTTGCGGTCTCAACGCCGAGGTTTGCATAGTCGACGCCGTAGCCGAGGAATGCGCCGTTGAGTGCGAATGAGTCAGCGCCGGCGTAGTGAGGGATGCCTGCCTTTGCGAGGGTTTCGTAGATTGCAAGCTCTGCCTTCATGATGGAGTTGTCGGTCGGAGTGAACACGGCGTCAACGCCGTCTGCTACCATTGCCTGAGCTGCGAGCATGACCTCGTCTGCGGTGGAGCCGGTGTGCTCGACGACCTCAACGCCCTTGTCTGCGAGAAATTTCTTCGCCGCCGCGATGGAAGCGGTGGAGGAGTCCTGACCGACGTCATACAGCAGGCCGATCTTCTTTGCGTCGGGGTCGTTTGCGAAGATGAGGTTCATGATCGCGTCTGCGTCGAGGTAATCGCTGGTGCCGGTGACGTTTGCGCCCGGCTTGTCGAGGCTCTCAACGAGCTCTGCGCCGACGGGGTCGGAAACCGCGGAGAACACAACGGGGATCTCATTATCCTCGGTCAGTGCCTGCATGCGCATCGCAACGGGGGTCGCAACGCCGATCATGAGGTCAACGTCCTCGGCAATGAAGTTGGAGATTATCTGCTCCATAACGGTCGCGTCGGCATTGCAGTTATCGTACTTAATATCAAAGGTGACGCCCTTTTCCTCGCCGATGGCCTTGAGCCGGGCCTGGATGTTCTCGACTATCTGATTTAGGGACGCATCGTCAACATAGTTGCAGATGCCGACCTTATAGACCTTTGCGCTGTCGCCGCTTCCGTTATCGCTGCCGTTGCTGCTGCATGCGCAGAGGGTGAATACCATTGCCAGTGCGCATACGAGCGCGAGTGCCTTCTTGATGATGCTGTTTTTCATTGTTTTTTCCTCCAAAAATGTTTTTTGTAGCTTGGGTGCAGATGGAGGGGAGCTTGCTTAAAAAAATAAAAAAAGCAGCCTCCTATCCCAACAATGGGACAAGAGCTGCGCTCCTGCGATACCACCCAAATTGACGAAAAATTCGTCCGCTCGCTTATGCGTACCATCATACGCACCCCGATTGATAACGGGAGGGATCCCGTCGGCATCTACTCAAGAAAAACTCTTTCAAGCCGCCCTCCGAAGTCCATTCATTCCGCACCGACGACCGTGATCTCACCACCCACGATTCTCTTAACAACGGCTTCCCGGAACTACTACTCTTCGTCACAGGTTTGATGCTTGCATTATAGCACCTGATTTCATCTTGTCAAGACCCAATTTATAAAATCCGTGAAAAATTATTTTTTGACGTTTTTCCTATTGCAAACGGCCGAGCAATCGGTTATAATGCATACAAACTTGATAGGGATTCAAATTTTTTTGCAAAGCAGTTAGCAGCTGCTAACTCAAATGCAAAATTTTTTGCTTCCATAGTTATCGGCTGCTAACTAAATGCCCGAATACGCCGATACCCCGTCAAAAAGCGTATGGACGCAGACAAGTATATCTCGCAGTTAGCATATGCTAACTGACAAAAATCAGAAAGGAAGTCTTATGAAAACACAGAAGATCAGAACAAAGCTTATGTCGCTGCTGCTGGCTGCGATCATGGTGCTTAGCCTCCTGCCCGTTTCGGCGCTTGCCGATAAGGTGGATAACAGCTACACACCGGGAACGTACACCGGCACGGCGCAGGGGCTCGGGGGAGATGTCAGCGTAAGCGTCACTCTTGCCGAGCAGGACGGTTCCGTCGTTATAAGCGATATAGCGGCCGAGGGAGCGAAAGAAACACCGGAATATTGGACAAAGGCGGTTGCTCTGCTCAATTCGATAAAGGCGGCAAACGGAACCGACGGCATTGACGCAAAGTGCGGCGCTACAAAAAGCGCGACCGGCATCATCAACGCGACGAATGACGCGCTGAGGAAAGCCGTTTCCGGCTTCACGTCCGGAACGGGCACTCAGAACGATCCTTACATCATTTCGAGCGAAGCCGGTCTGCGCTACCTTCAGGCTCAGGTCGCAGCAGGTAACAGCTACAAGGGCCAATACATAAAGCTCGGCGCCGATATCGCGCTGAGCGGCGAGTGGACGCCTATCGGCTCTTCGCCCGATAAAGCCTTCGCGGGCACGTTCGACGGCGCGGGACACACCGTTTCCGGAATGACCGTTACCGACAACACAATGCAGTATGTAGGCCTGTTCGGATACACGCTCAACGGCGTCGTTATCAAAAATGTCCGGCTCACCGATGTGAATATAAACATGACCGAAGTGGACAAAACCGTTTATGCAGGCGCGCTTGTCGGCTTTATAAAAGTCGATACAAAGGCAACTGCGTCTTCCGTTTTGGATAACTGCTTTGCATCCGGCAGCATCACCGTAAAAACTGCCGATAAAGTGACCGTCGTGGGTGGCCTTGCCGGCTTTACGGATCAGCGTGCGGCAGTTACAAACTGTGGGACAAACGTTGAGATAAATACGGATTCCGGCATGGGAAGAGCTACTGTCGGCGGCCTTGTCGCGTGGGCGAGCATAAGAACGCTTTTTGAAAACGATTATACTCTGGGCAACGTGACTGTTGCCACAGAGAACGACACATATGCAAATGTCGGCGGTGTGTTCGGTCAGGTAAACGGCATTTTGTATAATCTCTACAGCGCCGGCGTTGTGACACTGAAAACATCGGTTGAAATTCATAAAGCGGGCAGCATCGCAGGTGATCTTGCGGCGGCATCCTATGCCGACGGCTGCTATTACTCCGGCGGCAGTGCCTTCGGAAAGGAAGGCGGCAAATATAATGCCGAAACTGTTGCGGATAAGTCCGACATCATGGGAACGCAGGCATTTGCAGACATCCTGCATAACAACCTCGCTCCGGCAGCGGTTGAAGTTATGGCAGCAAATGTTGCAACAGCAAATGTAACCGGCTGCGGCGATTTCGGCGCAATGACGGCAAGAGTAAACGACAGATTCTACGACTGGACGATAAGCAACGGTACGGTCGTGCTTGACTCTGCACTCTGGAGCTCTGCCGACGTCGACGCAAGCATTTTTGCCTCCGGCGACGGCACTGCGGAAAATCCGTATACCATCAAAAAGGCAGAGCAGCTCCGCGCATTTGCAGGCTCCATGAACGATAAGATCGACTACACCGGCAAGTTTGTCGCTCTGGATGCCGATATCGACGTATCCGGCTCTGCATGGAACCCCATCGGCGGCAGCGAATACGCATTTAACGGCACCTTCGACGGAAGAGGCCACAGCGTTTCCGGCCTTAGCCTCGGAAGCGAGGAGACCCCCTTCGCACTCGATAAGGAAAACCTCTATATCGGCCTGTTCGGCGTGCTCAGCAGCGGTGCATACGTCAAAAACGTAAGTGTAGACGTTGCATTCTACACAAGCTATGAGGCCAGCGCCTATGTCGCCGGCATAGCAGGCTACACCGACGGCAATCGCACAAACGGCAACTTCACCGGCGCTGTTATCGACGGCTGCAATGTTACCGGCACCATAAAACACGTCGGCGATAAGGGCAATCAGTTCGTCGGCGGCATCGTCGGCATGAAGTATAAGGGCGCTGTTATCAACAGCGCATCCAAAATCAACGTGTCCGGCATAGTAAAATCCGGCGATCTCGCCGAGGTCGGCGGACTTGTCGGTCTGAATAATCGCGGCCTCGTTGCAAACTGCCGATCCGACAGCAATGTTTACGGCTCCGGCAACCGCGAAAACGGAAACGAGGGCATGGCCGTTGTCAGCAGCCTTGTTGCGTGCAACGCAGGCTCGCTTGTCAACTGCTACGCGGCAGGCAATGTCGAAACCGAGGAGCACTCTGTCTACGCCGGCATGGTCTCCGGCTGGGTAACGGGCATCGGAAAGAGCTACAACTGCCTGTTTGACCTCAACGGCACCATGACGCTGAAGGTCGGCGATAAAGATCCTCAGCCGGTCAAGCCCGTTGAATCGATCGGCACCAAGGTCGCCTCCGGCGTAAACGACGAGGGCGACGCATACACCGGCGGTCTTGTTGACAAAATGAGCGGCGTTAACGGTGCAAGCGCCGAAGCCGCAGCATCTCTCAACGCAAGCTTTGCCGCATTCCCCATTGATATCACGGTCTACGGCGTTGCAAGCGACAGCCTTAAACAGTGGACATTTGACTCTTCCCTCGGCTTTGGCGACGCAGCAAGTGTCACCTATGTCCAGCCCGAGTGCGAGAAGGTCGTAAAGCCCGAGCTTAAGCTCATGGACGGCGTGTGGTACGGCCGCGATAACGACAAGAAGTCTGTCGTCCGGATCACCGTTGCCGACGGCGACGTTACCGAGACAAAGGTCGTCTCCGGCGAGACCGAGGGCGATGCGTACACCGCGGCTCTCGAAAAGGCAAAGTACAAGGCGACCTACGGCGATTTCTCCGACTACGAAGCGGCCGACGCAAGCAAATTCGGAGGCGGCAGCGGCACGGCGGAGGATCCGTACCTCATCTCGAACGAGGCGCAGCTGCGCTATCTGTCAAGCTCGATAAACGCAGACGTCAGCTGGAAGGATGTTTACTTCAAGCAGACTGCCGATATAACCCTGAGCGGCGAGTGGCAGCCCATCGGCTGGGCGCTCAACGGCGAGGTCAACGGCAAAAAGACTCAGATCTGCGCATATCCCTTCCGCGGAAACTATGACGGCGCAGGATATGCAATATCCGGCCTTACCATCGGCAGCGCGGCTTCTCCGGCCGATCAGATGACCTCCGGCCTGTTCGGCCTTACCGCGGGCGAGTATTCGACGAATAACGCTCCCGACGGCAGCGAGCAGACCGTGACCCTTAAAAACATAAACCTCAAGGACGTTTCCATAAACGTTAAGACCCGTTATGAGACCTACACCGGCGGCCTCGTCGGCTCGGGCCAGAACGGCATTTACATCGATAACTGCACCGTCACCGGCACTATCAGCGCCGAAACGAGCGAGAGCTTCTGCCGCGTCGGCGGTCTTGCGGCAAGCGTGCTGCGCGGCCTTGTAACAAACTGCGGTACTGATGTTGAGATAAGCGGCATTACGGACACAAACCATGTCTATGCCGGCGGCCTTTACGGCATGGATAACCGCGTTACGACCTTTAACTGCTATGCTCTCGGCAACGTCACCGGCAACTCTACCAACAATAACAAGGTCCATCTCGGCGGTCTCGTCGGCCAGGGCGGCGGCATTCACTACAACTGCTATGCCGCAGGTGATATTATTTCGCTGAAGTCAACATCCGATGCAGGCGCTCTCAACGGACGCAGCGCAGGCATCAATATTGATTACAACTGCTATTACAACACCGAGGCCGTCGTAAAGCAGGGCGATATCCAGGAAAACAAGGCCATCGGCGTCGTGACCGTCAACGCGTTTGTTGAGGGCGTAGCCGGCAAGACCGCAGCCGAGCTCAAGAGTGCAGACTTTGCAAAACTTCTGACCGACAACGCATCCGAAGATAAAGCGGCGGCTGCAAACGAGGCGGTCAACAAGGCTCTTGACGAAAACGGCAGCGGCCTTGCGCAGGCAAATTACTACAACGGCACCAAGCTTCTTACATGGTCTGCAGAGAGCGGCAGAGTCGTATTAGGAGCCAACGCGCCTGATGACAAACCTGTCGTTCCCGTACACCGCCACACCGTCGTTACCGATCCGGCGGTAGAGCCTACCTGCACCGCGACCGGACTTACAGAGGGCAAGCACTGCTCGACCTGCAATGCGATAATCGTAAAGCAGGAAACCGTTCCGGCTCTCGGCCACAAGATCGAGCTTAAAAATGACAAGGCTGCAAGCTGCACCGAGGACGGCTACACCGGCGACGAGGTCTGCACTGTCTGCGGCGAGACCGTGAAGAAGGGCGAGACTGTCAAAGCCGCCGGCCACAAGACCGAGCTTAAAAACACCAAGGCTGCAAGCTGCACCGAGGACGGCTACACCGGCGACGAGGTCTGCACCGTCTGCGGCGAGACCGTCAAGAAAGGCGAAGCGATCAAAGCCGCCGGCCACGATTACGTTAACGGCGTGTGCTCCGTCTGCGGCGAAAAGGATCCGAGCTACAATCCGTTCAAGGACGTTAAGCACAACGCCTATTACGATGCGATACTCTGGGCAAATGCAAACGGCATAACAAACGGCAAGACCGAGGACACCTTCGCTCCCGATGACGGCTGCACCCGCGCCCAAATAGTAACCTTCCTTTACCGCGCGGCAGGCTCGCCCGAGGTGAAGAACGTTAAAAATCCGTTCACCGATGTGAGCGAAAGCAGCGTATACTACAAGGCAATAATGTGGGCCGTAGAAAACGGCATCACCAAGGGCACGACGGATACTACCTTCAGCCCCAACGCCGTATGCACCCGTGCGCAGATCGTTGTGTTCCTTTACAGAGCATCCGGTGACGATGCGTCGAACCTGAAGCTTCAGTTTACCGATGTTCCGGCAAACGCATGGTGCGCAGAGGCCGTCGCATGGGCGGTTTCCAAGGGCATAACCAACGGAACCACAGCGACTACGTTCAGCCCGAACGCGACCTGTACCCGTGCTCAGGCGGTAACCTTTATCTATCGCGCTCAGTAAAATCAGCAAAAACCCGTACATCCGGCACGATTTGTGCCGGATGTAGTTTTTTGCCGGATAATTTAAGCGGCTTTTGTTATATTTGCCGGTTGACTTTTGCCATTTAAAGCGCTATTATTGCAGCATGAAAACACGGTGGGTTCCACCGGGTGAACTTGAGAAAGGAGATACGGCAATGAGCATCTGCAAAGCACGCAATATGATAAGCACCGGCAGACGCGAAATGTCCGCGTCCTCCTATTTCAGCTTTACTAAGGTCTGCTATGCAGGCCGATATTTTGCTGCTCTCAATTCGACCGACCGGTGCGAATGTCCTTGTACGTTTTTCTGATGCAGGAAATCTCAGGGTGTTGCCGGCTCGGCGACACCCTGTTTTTTTAATTAAAAATTCAGCACGTTAAATCAAAAAGGAGAAAAAACGTTATGAAAAAGAAGATCACAGCTTTGGTAATGGCTGCTGCAATGTGTCTGAGCGTTGCGGCATGCGGCTCGGATAACGGCGGCAGCGATACCGCCAAGGATACCTACACCGTCGGCATATGCCAGCTGGTGCAGCACCAGGCACTCGATGCGGCGACCCAGGGCTTTAAGGATGCTCTGAAGGAGGAGCTCGGCGACAAGGTCGAGTTTGTTGAGCAGAACGCCGCAAACGATATCCCGACCTGCGGCACCATCTGCAACGGCTTCGTTTCCGACGGCGTTGACCTCATCCTCGCAAATGCGACTCCGGCGCTTCAGGCCGCAACCGCAGCTACCCAGTCCATCCCCATCCTCGGCACCGCAGTCACCGAATACGGCGTCGCTCTTGACATTGCAAACTTCAACGGCACCGTCGGCGGCAACGTATCCGGTACCTCCGATCTCGCCCCTCTGGATCAGCAGGCAGCAATGTTCGCTGAGCTTCTCCCCGATGCAAAGACCGTCGGCATCCTCTACTGCTCGGCTGAGGCAAACTCCGTATACCAGGCAGATGTAGTCAAGGCAGCTCTTGAGGACATGGGCATTACCGTTAAGGTCTACACCTTCGCAGACTCCAACGACGTCGCAACCGTAACCGCGACCGCATGCGATGAGTGCGACGCACTTTACATCCCCACCGATAATACCGCCGCTTCCTGCGCCGAGGCAATAAGCAACGTTGCTCTGCCCAAGAAGACCCCCATCATCGCCGGCGAGGAAGGCATTGCTTCCGGCTGCGGCATCGCGACCCTCTCTATCGACTACTACCAGCTCGGCGTTACCACCGGCAAGATGGCTGCAAAGATCCTGACCGGCGAGAGCGATATCTCAACCATGCCCATCGAGTACTACCAGAACCCCGTCAAGAAGTACAACGCAGATATCTGCGAGCAGCTTGGCATCACGGTTCCCTCCGATTACACCGCTATCGGCTAATTAATTATAACTGTTAACTAACCAACCGAAATGAGGTCTGAAAAATGACGATGTCCGTTTATCTGTCCGCCCTGAGCGTGACGAACCTTATATCAAGAATGCCTGCTGCCGTTGCGCAGGGCATAATATGGGGACTCATGGCGCTGGGCGTGTTTATAACCTTCCGACTGCTGGATATACCCGATATGACCGTTGACGGTTCGTTCGCGACCGGCGGTGCGGTCACGGTAATGCTCCTGCTTGCCGGTATGCCTGCATGGGCGGCACTGCTCATAGCCATAGTTGTAGGCGTGCTCACGGGTCTGTGCACCGGCCTTCTGCATACAAAGCTCGGTATTCCTGCGATTCTCGCCGGTATACTCACGCAGTTTGCGCTGTATTCGATCAACCTGCGCATCATGACAAAGGCCAATCAGACAGCCAGCGTGCAGAAGTTCGGCATGTTCTGGGAGAACGGAAACGGATTCCTCGTCTCATCACTGCATATTCCGCAGGCAATATTGGTCGGCCTTGTCCTTGCAGCGATAATAGTTGCTCTTTCTTACTGGTACTTCGGCACCGAGCAGGGCAGCGCACTGCGCGCTACAGGCAATAATCCGGCGATGAGCCGTGCACAGGGCATCCATATCGGCACGATGAAGGTCATCGGACTCGGCATCTCAAACGGCATCGTTGCCCTTGCCGGCGGCCTTATGACTCAGTTCCAGGGCACTGCCGACGTCAGCATGGGCCGCGGCGCCATAGTAATCGGCCTTGCGGCGATCGTCATCGGTGAGATCCTGTGCGACGCTATCTTCAGCAAGGGCTGCAACTTCGCCGTAAAGCTCTGCTTTATCATATTCGGCGGCATTGTCTACTACGCGGTCATGGTCGTCATCCTCTGGCTGAAGCTTGACCCGAACGACCTTAAGCTGTTCACGGCCATCATCGTTGCCGCCTTCCTTGCGATACCGCAGCTCAAGGCGCAGTCGAAAAGCTCGTTTTCACGCTCTAAGAAGAGGGCAGTAAGCGAAAGGAGCGATGCGTAATGCTGGAGATAAAGAATGTTTCAAAGACCTTTAATGCAGGAACGATAAATGAAAAGCGCGCGCTGACAGACCTCAGCCTCAGCCTAAATGACGGCGACTTCGTTACCGTTATCGGCGGCAACGGCGCGGGCAAATCGACGCTTCTTAACGCTGTTGCGGGCGTGTGGCCGGTCGATTCCGGATCTATACTCATCGACGGCGAGGACGTCACCGGCATGCCCGAGAGCAAAGTACATCGGCCGTGTTTTCCAGGATCCGATGATGGGTACAGCACCCAATATGCAGATCGAAGAAAACCTCGCTTTGGCCTATCGCCGCGGAAGAAAACGCGGACTCAAATGGGGCGTTACGAACGCCGAACGTGAGATATACCGCGAAAAGCTTGCGACCCTCGGCCTCGGCCTTGAGGACAGGCTCACTGCCAAGGTCGGACTGCTATCCGGCGGCCAGCGTCAGGCGCTGACGCTGCTGATGGCTTCGCTTCAGACCCCGAAGCTGCTGCTTTTGGACGAGCATACCGCAGCTCTCGACCCCGCGACGGCCAAAAAGGTCCTTGAGCTTTCCGATAAGATCATAAGCGACAATAAGCTGACGGCGCTCATGATAACCCATAATATGACCGACGCCATCCGCCACGGCAACCGCCTTATCATGATGGACAGGGGCAAAATAGTCCTCGATATATCCGGCGAGGAAAAAAGCCGCCTGACCAAGGCCGATCTTCTCGAACGCTTTGCCGAAAAGGCCGGCGTTCAGGAGGAGACTGATTCCGTCCTGCTGTCGTAAACGAATATAAACAAGCACCGCCCGTGAGGTATCCTCACGGGCGGTTTTTGCGTGTAGATTTGTTTACATCTGCATGATATACTTTCGGCGATATATACCCGAAGGGAGAAGCGTATGAGCTTTACGATAATATTGGCAGTTGTTTATGCTGCGCTTATCGGCTTTGCGGCCGCGGCATTTGCGAAAAAGCACAGGGCGCTCGGCGCCGGGCTGCTTGCTGCGGTCGCGGTATTGACTGCCGTGCTGATGTATATGTGGATCAACTCGCCGATGTGACGTAAAAATGAATATAAAAAAACAAGAGCAGCTGCCTCCTGTGCGGAGAACAGCTGCTCTTGCGGTTTTAAAATCAGAATATGCAGTTTTCGATATAGCGGTGGAGTATTGCTGCCACCTGAGCGCGTGTTGCGCCTGCTTTGGGCATGAGACGGCCGTCGGCCGAGCCGTTTATTATGCCCTCTGCCGATGCCCAGGCTATGGCAGTGCGCGCATAGGCCGAGACGCTTTCGAAGTCCGCAAAGTTGCCGAGGTCGGCTGCTGCCGATACGTCGATGCCCTTGAAGGCGGCGTAGCGATAAAGTATGGCCGCCATCTGCTCGCGCGTGACGGTTCCATTGGGGGAGAAGGTGTTGTTATCAAAGCCGTTGACTATGCCGTTTGCTGCCGCCCAGCCGACAGCCTCGCTGCACCAAATCCCACGCGTATCGGAGAAGGTGGGTGCGGCGGCCTTGGGGCTTCCCTCCATGCGCCACAGAACGGTCACGAGCATGCCGCGCGTCATGGTGACGTTGGGAGAGAACGTGTTTGCGCCCGTTCCGGCAAACAGAGCATTGTTGTAGGCGTAATATGCATCGCCGAAGTACCATGCGTTTGTGGGAACATCGGCAAACGGGAAGCCCGTTACGGCGGTCATGATGCCGGTCTCGGTCGAGCAGGTGAGCCAATTGCCGCTTACGCTGCTGCCGGTCGCCTTTATCGTGCCGTCATCAGCTATTGCCGCTGCGACGCAGCCGCCGGTTTTTACGGGAACTCCGAGCGAGCACTGAGCGTTAATGCTCCTGCCGCCTGCTGCGGCGGAGACAAGGAAGAGCTGCGCACTGTCAAGCTTTTCGCCGAGAGCGCGTTTCTGCACTGCGTTCGGCTGAGCGGTGCCGACCGAAACGCTCACGTCGCCGCCCGAGGTGAGCACGGAGGATTTAAACTCCGCGCTGCCGTTTGCGGTGGCAAAGCGAACGGAGCTTGCCGCCGAAAGCGCCGAAACTCCGCGCTCCCAAACGTTTACGGTGTCCGCACCGGTAACGGATGCGTCGATAATAACGGTTTTGCCGCTTGCGCCGATCGTGCGCATCATGTTGCTTGTCGGGAAAACGGTGCATACACCGTTTTCGACGATGGCCGGCGCACTGACGGGCACAGTGCCGGTGGTGATGATCACAGGACGTATATCGAGCTTGCCCTCGAGAACGATGAGCGCGTCGTTATCGTCGGTGAAGTTTGTGTCGTTGCCCATGGAGTCGGCAATTTTATAGATGTAATCGTTTATGCCGGCTTTGACGGCCTTGGTAAAGATGTTGTCGAATTTTATTGAGCTTGCCGCATCGCCGAAAGCGTGCTTTTTGATGATCGAGAGCAGCTGGTCAAGTATCTCGCCGCTTTTTATCTTGTTAAGACCGGCCTGCACCCAATCGGGGTAATTGCCGTCATCCTCGCCGCCGAGGTGGCTCTGATAGATGTAGTTTACGGCGTCGAGCAGTGTCTTGGTGTCCGTAACGGGGATATTGACGCCCTCTGTGATGATGCTCTGCAAATTTGCTATTATGCGGCCGTTTATCCATGTTGAAACGCTGTTTTCAACGGGGACGAATTTGTTCAGGAAACTGCCGACGAAGCTTCCGGCAACGGTGTTGAGCATATCGGCGGTGAAGCCGCGCTCTCTGCCGTACTCGGTCACGTCGGCGATGGTCTCGTACTTGCCGGAAACGGCGTTGTAGTAGCTTACGGGGCCGATGTGATTGAGCGTGTTCACGGCGGCAACGAGACTTCCGGAGACCTCACGCAGCTGAACAAAGCGCATGGGCGAGGGGTAGGTGAGGTTTGAGCCGGTCTCAACATCGTAAAGAGTGTTTCCGCTCTTGGTCGTCATTACGGCGATGTCGTTTGCGTGCATATGGCCGGTGAAGATCATTTCAAGTCCGGCATCGGCAAGCTGGGCGGCAATGGAAGCGTAATCTTCAATAAGATACATCTTGAGAATGTCCGGCTCCATGGAGAAATGCGGAACAAAGCCGTGGTGCGAAAGACCGATGACGTGATTCCCTTTTGCCTTGGCTGCTTTTATCTGCTCGGTTGCCCATGCAACGAGCTCGGGACTCATTTCGCCGCGTGTTTCGTGCTCATTGTCGTTATCCGACGTGTTGTCGGCGCTGTAGCAGCAGGTGTCGAGCGCGATAAGCGTTACACCCTTGCAAGGCTCTGCAACGTATGAAAGCTGACCCGATTCCTTGCCCTGGGGAGGAGTGTAGCGCGCAACTATGCTACTGTCGGAATACACGAAGTCATAGACGGATGCAAAGTCCTCTGGCTGAGTGCGCGTTGCCGGAACTGCCTTACCGTCGGGAGTGTTGAAGTTTTTTGCGTTTTCGTTGCGGATGTCATGGTTGCCGTTTATGACATACACCTTCATGCCCGGAACGTCCTTCTGAACCTGCTGCAGGCGAGCAGAGAACTCCTTGTGGCCTTCAAGCTCGCCGTCCTTCGTGAGGTCACCCGAAACAAGCAGAATGTCTGGCTTGTCCTCACGCACGGCATCAAGCAGCTTGAGGTTTATCTCGCTGCTTTCCGTGAGCAGCTTTCTGTCGCTGTTGAGTGCATCGGTGTAGTCTGAGGTGTCCTTTATCATGTTCGGGGACAGGTAGTGCGTGTCGCTCATGACGGCGATCTTAAGATCTATGCCCTTATCGGCGTCGTCCCGAGCGGCCAGCGCAGGGCTGCACAGCGTGCTTATCATTATAATGGTAAGCAGCGCGGCGGCAAAGCGCCGGAAATGGTTTTGCTTTCTCATTGTTTTCCTCCTATTTCTTCAATTACTGTATCGGCATCCTAACCAAATACAATCATACATGAAAAATGCGGCGAAAACAAGAGTGATAACGGTTGACAGGTAAAATGTGCGTATATATAATGTAAAACGTTTTTGAAAGAGGAGCGTTATGAACAGAGAAAACTTTTTCAGAAAATATGATAAGATTGTCGCCGGCTTTGGAGACACCAAGCCGAGCATACTGCTGCACAGCTGCTGCGGGCCGTGCTCAAGCTCGGTGATCGAGCTGCTTTCGCAGCATTTTGATGTAACGGTTTTGTGGTATAATCCGAATCTCTGGCCGGAGGAAGAGTTCGAAAAGCGCCTTGCCACCCAAAAGCAGCTTATATCCTGCCTTGCCGAGGACGGGATTTGCGCAGGGCTTTTGACACTGCCGTGGCGCAGTGAGGACTATTTTTCGCGTATAAAAGGACTTGAGAACGAGCCTGAGGAGGGCAAAAGATGCCTCGAGTGCTTTAAGATACGCCTCGAAGAGACCGCGCGCATCGCCGCCGAGAGCGGCTTTGACTGGTTCTGCACAACGCTCACCGTGTCCTCGCGCAAGGATGCGGTCGTCATAAACGCCATCGGCCGCGAGGCCGAAAAAAAGTACGATGTCAGATGGCTGCCCTCGGAATTTAAAAAACGCGAGGGAAACCACAGATCTATTATCTTGTCCGAAAAATACGGGCTGTACCGTCAGGAATACTGCGGCTGCGTATTTTCGCTCAATGGAGGCAGCAATGAATAAAACCACAAGAAATATAGTGACAGCCGCCGTTATCGGAGCGCTGTATGCCGTGCTTACGATGGTGCTTGCGCCGATAAGCTACGGCCCTGTGCAGTGCAGAATATCCGAGGTGCTGTGCATACTTCCGTTTTTCATGCCGAGCACCACATGGGGGCTGTTCTTCGGCTGTGCGATAGCCAATATTGCAAGCTCGGCCGGACTTCCGGATATCATCTTCGGCTCGCTTGCAACGCTTATAGCATGCCTGTGCATATCGTGGTGCGGAAAGCACAATAAAAAGGCGCTTGCCTGCCTTATGCCGGTTATCTGGAACGGACTTATAGTCGGCGCGATGCTCACGGTCGTCGTAGCAGGGCTCAATCCGATCAAAAACTTCGGCGCATTTGCCGTCTTTGCCGGCGAGGTAGCTCTCGGCGAAGCCGCTGTAATGTTCATTGCCGGCCTTCCGCTTCTGTCCTGGCTGCCGAAGCAGAAGTTCTTTGCCGACTATGTAAGCAGGTCTTGACAAAATGCAGCAAAAATATTAATATGTCATTGCAAAAGGGGTGCTGAGTTTTCTCGGCTGAGACGGAAAGAATCGAATTTCCGAGACCCTCGAACCTGATCCGGGTAATGCCGGCGTAGGAAACGAAAATTTTTATATCAATCGTTTTCCTATGACCGCATTGCTTTTGCAGTGCGGTTTTTTATGTTTTAGGAGGAATAGAAAAATGACAAAGAACAGAACGCTCCCACTTGTGGAGTGCGCTATCATGATAGCGCTTGCCACCGTGCTGAGCATGGTAAAGCTTGCAGAGCTTCCCTACGGCGGCTCGATAACGATAGCGTCGATGCTTCCGATAGCGATAATCGCTTATCGCAGAGGAATGGGCTGGGGACTCGGTTCGGCATTCGTTTATGCCGTCATCCAGCAGCTTTTGGGTCTTAATTCGCTTTCCTATGTTACAACTTGGCAGAGTGTTGTCGCAGTCATATTGCTCGACTACATAGTTGCGTTTACGGTGGTCGGCTTTGCGGGCATTTTCAGAAATGCTATCAAAAGTCAGGCAGCGGCTCTGACACTCGGCTGTGTTTTTGTATCCGTCCTCCGCTATGCCTGCCATGTGATTTCCGGTGCAACGGTTTGGGCAGGATTGTCCATCCCTACGCAGGCGGCACTTTCCTATTCGTTCATATATAATGCGACCTATATGCTTCCGGAGGCCATAATTTTGGCTGTATCTGCGGCGTATATAGGCTCTGTCATAGATTTCAGAGAGGAAAAGCTTCGCCG
>OHRQ01000521.1_pt1 | contig 18582 bp, 5 predicted proteins | sample 1578471 | NCBI WGS metagenome assembly OHRQ01 (sample SAMEA3879602, study PRJEB24766) | human gut metagenome | biome: human-associated habitat; feature: feces | place: USA | collected 1985/1987 | reverse complement strand
TCCCTCCGGTAGTCGCCCGAATTTTTTCGGGTGACAGCACCTCACCTTTGACAAGGGAGGCAAGGATATGGCGCGGGGCAAGGGATAGTGCGGTTTTGGGAGGGTTGGTGTCAGTGCTGTTGTACAGATAAAGTCACGAAAATATTAACTCCTTGTCGGTGCGGAAAATGTTTTAGGCAGTGCTTGGCAAAATATTTCACTTGAACGGTGGCTGTAGGGTGCGGTTTTTTGTATTATGAGCCGCATTTATGACCGTTTGCGCCGTTATAACAACCGTTCGTGCCAAAAAGTTGAAAATTAAAAGCGAATGAGTTATGATATAATTATAAAATTATAAGGGGGAGAGGTATGCTCATCTGCGTTTACGATACCGCAAACGAGGCGGAGATACTGAAAGCGAAAATAACACAGATCGCAACGGCGGCATATCGACGAATTGCCTACAGGGTATGTCAGAGGTATGAGAGCTTTGTGACGGAGTGTAAGACGGCTGACCTTATAATCGTGCTTGCCGATGGAGCGGACGGTATGGAGGGCGTTATTGCGGCGAAGAATGCCGACAGGGATACGCCTGTAATATGGCTGTCGGACGATGAGGGATTCGGGGCGCAGTCATACAGGCTTGGCTGTACCTATTTCCACAAGAAGCCGATACCGCTTGAAAAGCTGAAGGAGGCACTGCATAAGTGCAGGTGCATGGCATAAGCACGGGTAAATCTACAGGAGGAAAAACATGAAGAAAAAATTTGTACGGCTCATAAGTGCGGTGCTGTCTGCGGCAATGACGCTGACGGCTGTACCGTTATCGGCATTTGCCGAGGGCGAGGCACATACGCATGACGGCGAGAGCAATGTCATCACGACACCGCTTGATTTCAGAGAAAAGACGGCGGACGAAAACGGTGCCGGCTGGAGCTGGGATCATGACACAAAGACGCTGACGCTTAACGGAGTGAACATTCAGGCGACAACAGAAGAGAATATGATGAGCGTCGTAACAGTCCCCGACGGTACGAAAATAGTGCTGAACGGTGAAAACACTATCGTACAGACCGATACCCTCGAAAGCGATACATACGTTCTCAGTGCCGTAAATAATAAAGAGGTCAATTGTGACGGCACAATGACGATCAGCGGCGACGGTGTGCTGAATGCAGAGAACCGCTCTACAGACAGTATGGCACGCTCTCTCGGCGGATCAATAATCCTGAACGGCGGTACAGTAAACGCAACAGGTACTGTAAAGACAAATTCGCTTGAAATACATAATGACGGTGTGCTGAACGCAAATGCGACAACTGCATCTTTTGAGGGTGTGGCTGTCAATGTCAGCGGCGGCATTACTGTTGACGGCAACGGCAGTCTTACTGCAGTAGGTTGTGCTAATGAATCTACGTTAAACAGTGCAATATTGCTTACCAGTAATTTCGGTGACAAAATTTCCGTCAGCGAAAACGGCAGTATTACTGTGCCTGAAGGCAATGCAGCAAGAGTCGGAATATACTACAGCGGAAACAACGGCGACGGAATGGATGCCGAAATAAGCGGCGGTAAGGTCACTGCTTATGGTGCTAAGTATGGCATTTACAAAGTAAACCTTATAATGAGCGGTACAGGCTCGGTATATACTACGGGCGGTTCATACGCTATCGGTCAAACTGTACCGACAATAGACGAGAATGAATTTGTAATAAAGGGCTCGACCGAGTTCAAGGCTTCGGAAAGTGCTGTGACAGGCGAGGTCAAGTATAACAGCGGCTATTATGAGATTGGCGGAGCGGACGCTAAGACGGTAGTTATAAAGCCTGATACTTCTCCCCGTATAATACTCGGAAAGCAGACAGGAATATTCAAGACGGAAGAGTATGAAATAATTGAAGGCATGGACATGACTGATACCAAGCTCAAGGGTACGGTTTACTTTGATATTACTCTGAAGAATATGAGCGATGAAGAGTTTGCAGACGCAAGAGGCTATTTCGGCGGCGATGAACCCGATTTATCAGCAAGCATAATCAAGACCGATTACGGCTGGGTGTGCATGGTCTGCGATACCGAGTTTTCGGTTACATACGACACTGATAATACTCTTACAATAAAGTGCGGAGATATTGTATCCAATACCGTTCAGGTAAAGTCGAATGCAAACCGTTTCAACAAGGTTACACAGGGTGACAACACAAACAGAACGGTTTTCTATACAAACACTTCGCAGGAAGAGAAGGACAATTACAAGCTTGTAAGCACCTATACGGTTGACAGTGAAAGCATAAGCTATAACTGGTACAGTACGAACAGTGCATACAGTGCAGATGAGCTCGGTGCGGCAGTATCCGGAAGCAACGGCGAATTCAAGCTTGCGGATAATATTCCTGCCGGAAATTATGTTCTGTATTGCGATATAACCTATTCAGACGGTGACAGCACAGAAACTGTTACAGAAAAATTTACATTTACATATAAAGAATGTGCACATGAAAACGGTTATTCCGACGGTAAATGCACAAACTGCGGAGCGTTATGTGATCACAGCGATATTGACATTGGCATGGGTAAGTGTAACAAGTGTGAGCGTCAGTTTGTTGCTACGATCAGCACAGACGGCAATGCGCCGACAGGCTATGACACGCTCGCAGACTGCCTTGACAGCATTACTGCCGATACCGGAAACTATGTTAAGATCTATCAGGATATCGGCGATGCATCGGCAACTGCAATTTTAGATACTATAGATGTAAAACACAATGTTATGATCGACCTTAACGGTCACAAGCTGAACAATATCAAGCTTGGGGTCAACAAACTTGGGGTCAACAAAGACGTCACGCTTACATTAACCGGCACAGCGGGCAGTTATGTTACGCAGGTGTATGTTCGCAAAGGCGGCGGATCATTCATAATTGACAGCGAAGCAAATGTAGAATTTAATACAATTTTTGTTGAGGACAGTGCACGGCTTGCTGTAAACGATGGCGCAAAAGTAACTACAGAGCAGTTGACTGTGATAGCATCCGTGAATGATGACGGAACTACAACGACATCTGTAAAGCTCGCTACGGGAATGAAGTTAGGTGGGCTGACATATCATCGCCAAAACAATTCCGGCGCTCTGAAATTAGGCAATCTTCTTGATGTTACCCGGCAGGCACTGCGACGTGAAGATAACGGCAATTATCTTGATCTTTATAAAGAATATGGAAGTATGGGTTATTCCGTTGCGCTTACTGTTGTTGAGCATACTGACGCTGACCACAAATACAGCGATGGAACAGGCAAGTGCGAGGAGTGCGGAAAGCCCTGCGAGCATGGCGGTGATATAAACACGGACACCGGCATCTGCTCAATCTGCGGTGCGGTTGTGTCTGTCGCACTCTATACAGACAAGAACGGAAGCTTAAAGTATGTAGATACCGATGAGCTTGACTCTTTACTGAATGAATACAACGGAAGCGGTACGATAAAGCTGTTTAAGGATTATTCTAAACCAAGCGCTCAGTATGACTTATACGGAGAACTTACAATTGACTTAAACGGACGCCAATTTAAAATCCGGAGTATTACTCCTTGCAAAAGCGGAAAGCTTACGATCAAAAACAGCGGCAATCCGGTTATGCTCGGTTGTAATGTATATCCGACAAACGACGCTTCATACGCCGGCGGTACGCTTATAATAGACGGCGATGTAGTTTTAGACACTTCGATCTATGTATATGATTCGAGTACGGTTATATTGAAAGCCGGTGCATATCAAGCCGGACTTTACGCCAGGGACAGCAAGACATTATACGATATGCTCGGAGAGGGTAAGGCTTTCTTCAAGACTGACGGAACTCTTTTCAACGCAAACGTTAAGGAAATATCAAGCAGTGAAACGCTGACAATCAAAGACCACAGCCATACCTATGTTGACGGCGAGTGCGGCTGCGGATATGTTTGCCCTCACAGCGATGTTAACAGCGAAACGGGTAAGTGTAACGAGTGTGAATATCAGTATGCGGCTGTTATCGTAAAGGACGGGGCTGCAGCTTCTGTTTATAAGGAAACTGAGATGGAAGCGGCTTTTGAAGCGGCTGACAGTGACGCAAACACCGGCTGTACATTAAAAGTATACAAGAATTATACAGGCATCTACACAACACTCAGCGGTAAGTTCACGCTGTGGATCGCTGAGAAAGCCAATGTAGGTACGTTAACTGTTTCGGGAGATATAACCGTTACGGGATCGGGAAAAAATAATAGTATTTATGGCGATTTCAATGTAGTGGACGGCGGTAAGCTGACATTTGACGAAAACTGCGGCGCTAAGGGAACTGTGTCGGTAGGTGCAGGTACATTTGACTGCTATCGTTCACTCGGCATAATACTCAATATAAACGATGCAAGCAGTGACGTAATTCTTCACGACGGAGCTTTCCTAAAAATACGCTATAACGGCGGCGGGGACAGAGCAAACGCAGAAATACTGACTTTATTGGCTGAGAACCGTATGTTTATGACGTCTTCCGCTGTGCCGATAGACGGCTCAAAAACACTGTTGAAAGACGGTTTTGCAACACCTGTTATTGTAGCACCACATGAAGATCACGGTTACGACAGCACAACGGGTAAGTGTACGATTTGCGGTAAGCGGTGCGGTCATACGGATGTTGACAGCAAAACGGGTATGTGCAAAACCTGTCAGTATGAGTTCGTTGCTACGCTGACTGTAGGCGACAAGGTAACCGGCTTTGATTCACTGAGCGATTGCCTTAGCAAGACTTCAGAAGACAGCGAAAACTATGTAAAGATTTATAAGAATATCGATGATAGAACAACTATAAATGTAAATCATACTGTTACTGTTGACCTTAACAGTCATAAGCTGTATTATATCGAACTCAAGGTCAACAACGACAATGGTGCCGGTAATCTTACATTGACCGGCTCAGAGGACAGCTATATTAGTCAAGTGGATGTTTGCGGAGGTAGAACATTTAAAATTGATAGCGACGCAAATATAAACTTCGAAACAATTTTTGTTGAGGCAGGTGCGCGGTTCGAAGTAAGCTACGGTGCAAATGTAACTGTAAATACTTTGGTCGTGAAGGAATCTTTAAAGCTTTACGGAAGAACAACAACATCTGTAAGGCTTGCTACGGGAATGAGAATAGGTACGTTGATGTATGAACTCGACCGCAACTCCGGCTCCGGCAACCTGCTGCTTTATTCTCTGCTTGGAGAAGGTAAGGCACTGCAATATGACAACAGCGGTGAGTATGTTGATATTTATGAAAAGTTTACATCAAAGATTATACACGATTCGTTTACTGTTGTAGATCATTACGAACACAGCTACGACAAAGCAACGGGCAAGTGCGTCTGCGGATATGTATGCCCCCACAGCGATGTTGACAGCAAAACGGGTGTATGCTCTATCTGCAAATATCAGTTTACTGCGGGCGTTTCGGGCGTGGGAACAGCGAAGTATTTCGATAATATAGACGACGCTTTTACTGCGGCATTATCGGAGGAAAACAGCGGCTGTACGCTGACATTGTATAAGCACTGCGAGATTACACAGAACGTAGAAATCGGCAATACAACGGTTACTGTCGATGTGAACGGATATTCACTCGGCGGAGAGGCGGATATAAGTGTAAATAACGGTGGTGTGCTGTACCTTAAGGACAGCAGAAAAAGCACCTACTACGGATGCATAGACGCACCTTTTAGTGTAAACGGCGGTACGCTTATAAACGGTACTGCAGACGGCGGCAGTTCAGCCGCAGATGTACTCAATTTAGTCATTAACAGTGCTAAGCGTGTCGAAATATACGGCGGCATATTTGAGAATGTTTATATTGCACACGCAAGCGGTGTAGCTTTATACGGCGGAAGGTACAACACCATCTGCGGCGAGGAAAGCAACAGCACACCTGTAAACGATCTGCTTGCAAAGGGTTATGCATTTGCGACCGTACAAGAATTCACAACTCTCCCCGAAAGTATAGTTGACGGCAGTGCGAAGACGATCGGCGGAAACCTTACAAATGTCATGGTTGTAGCGCATACTCATACATACACCGAAACAAATACAAAGTGTGCGTGCGGTGCTGTGCTTTATGCAAAGGTGACATCAGCCGACGGTACTACTGACGAATATTTTGACAGCATTGATGAAGGCTTATTATATGCCGATAAGGCTGAAAACAAGGGCTGTGTTTTCACTCTTGTAACAAGCGGTAAGATCAATAGTGGGGTTACGCTGTCAAGCGGTCAGTTTACGATTGCCACTGCCACAACGAATAATAATTATGTCCTCGGTCCTTACGCAGGGAAAATAACTATTGACGGTGCAGATGTTATTGCTGAAGGCGATATGTTCATCAGGTGCAAGGTTAATGTGAAGGCGGATCTCTTACATTACCTGAGGGCTCAAGCACCGGATTTGATAGTATTGCTATATCAGGCGGTACCGTAACTGTCAGCGAAGGCGTCAATGCTGACAGTTATGTGGGTGCTGATAATTTATTTGTAAGCGAAGACGCAACTGACGCAAAGCTTACTATAGGCGGCGGTACTTACGGCAATGTTTATCTCGGACAGTTTAAATTAAAGGACGTAATCGCAAGCGGTGTGCGTGTGATAAGCTACGACAATCCGACAGATCCGACTGCGGAGAAAACAGCAACGGCTTTATTATACAGCGATATAGCCGAAAAAAATAATTTTGACTCCGAAAACGGAACTGTAAGCTATTATCTGGTCACAAAGTGCGAGCATAAGAATGAGGACGGCAGTTATGCCTTTAATGACGGCGTATGCAAATACTGTAACTCTGAGTTTGCCGCAAGCGTAAGCTATACAGACGGCGGCGAAAAGACAGAACTGTTCGGTGATATTTATGACGCTTTTGATAAGGCTAATGAGATAGGTACGGCTACAATAACGCTGTATAAGGATATTACAGACAGCGAAAGTAAACGGGACGTTACCGTTACGGGCAATGTAACGCTTGAACTGAACGGTAAAACACTGGGTGGTCGTTATGGCATAGCGCGTATATCGGTATCTGACGGTGGCACGCTTACTGTAAACGGCGATGGCGATATGGATACACCTATTTACGTTAATGAAAACTCAAAATTAGTCATTAACGGCGGTGGATACTTCAATTCTGTGTCAGTTAAAAAAGGAGGCAACGCAGAAATAGGCGGCGGCACTATACAAGGTCTGTCCGTTCTCGGTAACGTAAAACTCAGCGGCGGTAAATTCAACGACATCGAGATATTTAACGGCAATCTTGAATCTGTTCTGGCTGACGGTTACGCTTATAAAGTTGAAGGCGGTACATGGCTTTCAATTGCAGAACGTGCAGAGGACGTTTATAGAAGCTCGGGTAACGAAGATAAACCGTTGAGTGTAGAAGAAGCGCCGATAAAGAGCGCAAGTATTGCGTGGGTAGGCGAAGAAGCGCCTGTTATATACCGTAACGGAGAGAAATATTTATACGTCAATATTACATACGAATTGGCGGTCGGTTCAAGGGGTGCAACCTATTCGGATTTTGTAAACGGCAATAATCGCATTAAAGATTATAATTTGTACAATAAATATATGGTACACTGTTATGAAATCGGTAAGCTTGCGGCGAAAGACGGCGAGGTTGAATATTACATTGTACTGAAGTGCAACGGATACGAATATAAGTCAAATGTGCTTAAGCTTACACTTGCGACCTGCTCGCACCCTGAGGATAGCTTATTATACGAAAACGACGGTTTTGTAATCTGCGGTATATGTGATGCATTGATAGAAGCAGAGGTAGTAGATGCTGACGGCAAGTTGTTAGGCTATGCGGATATAGAGAGTGCCATAAAGCTGGCACAGGAGAACGAGGGCAGCACTGTAAAGCTGATGTCGGAAGGAGTATCTGAGTCCATTACCGTGACAGGCGGCAGGTTTACTGTTGACTTTAACGGTAAGAAGGTATTTTATCAGTTCGATGTCAACGGCGGTGACGTGACTTTCACTTCTTCGGTAAAACAAGCCGATGTAGAAACTCTGATAAGCAAAATCGAAGTAACCGGAGCGGACGCTAAGGTTACAATTGACGGTAAAATCAAGCTGGGAAGTGTAACATTAACAAGCGGTGCGCTTGCAGTAAACAGTGCCGAGAGTTATATTAAAGAACTGTCAATAAATGGCGGAAAGACTGTTGTAAACGGTGCAAATATTGATGCACTGAAAGCTAACGGCGGAGACACGGTCATCAATTATGTTACAGCCGATTCTTTAAGCGTGAATATCAACGGGTCCGGTAGCATCTCTATCGTAACCGGCGAGTTCGGCAGCACCACTTGCAAAACAGGCTTAGGTATGGCAATTGCGAGTGGAAGCGTAGTTTTCGGCAATAATATTAATGGCTTTACTATTTACACATACGAAGCTATTCAGACCATGACCAAAACCGATAGAATTTTTGTTGAAAAGTGCAGCCATAAGGACGGAAACGGCAGTTATGTGCTTGACGGAAATCCCTGTCCTTACTGCAATGAGGAAATCGTTGCAACTGTAAGCTATACGGCAAACGGCGGCGAAGAAACGGATCTGTTCAGCGATATTTATGACGCTTTTGACAAGGCTAATGAGATAGGTACGGCCACTGTAACGCTGCAGAAGAACATCACGGACGATATTACAGATACGATAGCTGTTACAGGCAATGTTACGCTTGAACTTAACGGTAAAAGGCTCTCACAACCCGGTACTGATGTATGGTATTCCATAGAAGTAACGAGCGGTAAGCTGACCGTTAACGGCAGTGGCTTAATAAAACGTGTTGCTGTTCGCAACGGCAGCAATGCGGAAATCAACGGTGGTACTTTCTCTGACTTCATAATTAAAGACGGCGGTAACGCTGTAATTAAAGGCGGTCAATTCTACAGCTTACAGGTTTCAGGCGAAGGCAGAAACGTAGGACAGCTTCTTGCGGATGGCTATGCCTATTGGAGGTTTATCGATTCCGGCATCTGGTCTACTATTGCAGAGCGTGAAAAGCAGGATATAGCTAATGTAGAAGTAAAGGAAGCGCCAATAAAGAGTGCAACAATTACCGCTGAGGACGAGTCACCGATAATATACCGTAACGGTAGAAAGACTGCATCTTTCACTGCCGATGTGACATATACGGGAAATGAAACACTCTATGTTACCGGATGCTTAATTGACGGAACGGTAATAAAGGAAAAAACGGACTTATCAGGCAATCGCTATTATTTATTTAGCGGTGAAGTTGATAAAGCAGTGGCAGAAGACGGAGAAATCCAATATTACTGCATATTTACCTATGACGGATATGAATATAAGTCGAATGCGGTAACGCTTACAGTAGCTACCTGTCAGCACCCCGGCGCAAGCGTAAAATGTGACGATAACGGTAATTATGTATGCGGTATATGCAACAGAGCACTTACGGCTTCGGTAGAGCTGTCTGACGGCATGTTATCGTATTACGGCAAGTGGAATGACGCTATCAGCGCTGCCCAGGAAAGCGAAGGCTGTACATTAAAGCTGTTAAACTACAGTTGGCTTAAAGATAATGAAACATTTGACATAAGCAAGGGTAGATTTACCGTTGATTTAAATAAAAATGACAGCAGCGGACCGTTTGCATTTAATGTCAAGGGCGGAGATATAACGTTTACGGCACTGAAAAAAGCCTCAATTTCATTTACCGGTGTAACGGTATCTGGCGAGAATGCCAATGTTTTAATTGACAGTAAAGCCACATTGAATTATTTAGTTGTAAATTCCGGAAAGGTTAGTGCCGATGGTGCTAATATCGGCGCAATAACGATAAACGGCGGAGACACGGTCATCAATGATGTTAATGCCGATTATTTAAGCATGAAAGCAGACACGACCGGTGGAAGCGGATATAATGTCTCTATAGTAAGCGGTACGTTCAACATCTTCACTTGCGAAAATGAAAGCAATTATACTTTAGGCAGGGCAATTGCGAGCGGAAGCAGAGTTATAGGCTTAAATGCGATTGTCGGTTCAGGTTTCAAATATGCTGAAATTCAGAGCATGACCAAAGCCAATTATCTTAATGTTATAAAGTGCGACCATAAAGACGAAAACGACAGTTATGCGCTTGACGGAAACCTTTGTCCTTACTGCAATGAGGAAATCGCCGCAACTGTAAGCTATACTACGGCAAACGGCGGCGAGCAGACAGATCTGTTCAGCGATATTTATGACGCTTTTGACAAGGCTAACGAGGCAGGTACGGCTACTGTAACGCTGTATAAGGATATTACAAACAGCGAACTTACACAGGGCGTTACCATTACCGGCAATGTAACGCTTGCACTGAACGGTAAAAAACTGGGTGGCACTTTTGCTTTCAACGCACCTGTAGAAGTATCCGACGGCGGTATGTTTACCGTAGGCGGCGATGGCAAAATGCGGATGCCTATTAAAGCTTACGCAAACTCAAAGTTAATCATCAACGGCGGTGAATTCACATCGGTGATGGTTTACATAGACGGCGACGCAGAAATAGGCGGCGGCGTTATAGACGCTCTGACCATTATAGGTAACGCTAAAGCAAAAATCAGCGGCGGTAAATTCTACAACATCGAGATAGCAAACGGCAGTCTTGAATCTGTTCTGGCTGACGGTTATGCATATAAAAAGGACGGCGGTGCATGGCTTTCAATTGCAGAACGTGCAGAGAGCGTTTATAGCAGTGTGAATAACGACAATAAACCGGTGAATGTAGAAGAAGCGCCGATAGTAAAAGCAACGCTTAGCACAGAAATAAACAAGCTGTATCGCAACAGCAACGCAAACCCCACGCTGAAGTTCAACCTTACTCTTGCTAACGGCTCGAACCTGAACGACTCGTATGTAAGTAAGAGATACGGTATAAACTCCTATGTAAGCGGAGATATAATTTATAGCAGCTTAAGCGCACTTGTAACTGACGCTAAATTGTCGGCAGACGAAATAATTGATAAGGCGGGCGACAGCGATGTTGCTGAGATATACTACGTAGTTACTACCGGTGACGGCTATGAAATAAAGTCGAACACTGTAAGCATAGACCTTGTTGACTGTGATCATTCTCAGGTGGTCGATCCTACAGCGGACAAGGAAACCGCAGGTAATATTACTACGCCGACATATTGCGAGATATGCGAGAGCAAGTTCAATGCAAAGATAACAAAGGGCGACGATGTCAGATATTATAACGATCTTGACGAGGCTGCGAAAGACGCTCAGAAGAGCGAAAACGAGGGCTGTACCTTATATCCGCTTTATAACAAGAACGGATACGGCGGTCAGTTAGTCATAACCGAAGGTAACTTCACGCTCAAGTACGCAGTTCGTACAGCGTTCTCACGTCCGATCATCATAAACGGCAAGGCAAAGCTGACGGTTACGGGACGTTGTGCGGTGACAGCGTTTGAGAATCAAGACGCATTCATAGTGCGGGGCGGTGATGTCACATTTGACGGGCTTGCAACAGGCAGCAATGTGACCATAAACGGCGGAAATGTTACAATGGCCGCAAACAATATAAATTGCCTTACTATAAACGGCGGTAATGTATCCATTTCGTCAGGTGGGTTTGCCGAAATCGTAACTACGGTCAGTGATAAGGTGATAGCCGATTATATCGATCACGGCTTCTGGGTACAGGACAGAGGAACAAAAGAGTGGATAGATATATACAGTCTTAATAAGGCAACGGCATCATCGACAAGCGGTCTTACGGTACGGGTGTGTCCGATGCAGATAATTCAGCCGAGGAATAATGTATATTACACCAACGGCTATTATCCCGGCGACATACCGTCACTTCAAATAAGTGCAGTGCCGTGGTATTCAGGCGAGGTCGACGCAAAGGTTGCTTATCAGTGGATCGCCATTGATGAAAACGGCAACGAAACAGAGATAGAGGGCGCTACGGACAGAAAGCTGTCGCTCGAAAATCTCACAACGGGCAGGTACTACTGCCGTCTTACCTACAGCAATGCTACAACGGCGGGAGTTTCGATGAAGTCGGACGTTGTAACGGCTACGATAACCGAATGTGAGCATTCCGGAGGAGAGGCTACCTGCACCAAAAAGGCAAAGTGTGAAATATGCGGTGCGGAGTATGGCGAACCTCTCGGTCACGACTATGTTGTAATTAAAGTAGTTGAGCCTGACTATCGCAACGAAGGCTACAGCGTATTTGAATGCACAAGATGTAAGGATTCATATATCGGAAACCGTGTTCCCGTAAAGCCTATTCCCGATGTGGAAGAAATAGCGGTTGAAAAGACGACATACAATGAAGTCGATATAAGCTGGAAGAATATAAGCGGTGTTGACGGATATTATGTCGAATGCTATGTCGGCAATCAGTGGAAGCAGATCGGCTTCAGCACGGACGGCGACAGAGTAGCGGCAAAGCTGAGCGGTCTTTCTGCAGGCCTTAAATATAAGGTAAGGATAGCGGCTTATGCAGGAAGCTTCACCGGCAAGTTCAGATGTTTCTATGTTGATACCATTCCTTCTCCCGTATGGAATATAAATACGGTGAAGGCTACCGATGAAACGGTAAGAATAAGCTGGAACAGAAACACCAGAGCGGACGGCTACAAGGTAGAGTGGTACATTGATAATCAGTGGTCTGCAAAGACTGTTACCGGCAACAATAATATAGCGGCGGTTATAGACGGACTTTGTGCAGGAACACGATATAAAGTAAGGGTAAGCGCATATAAGGGCGACCTTTACAGCCCGTATACATACGGCTATATCGATACGCTCCCGTCAAAAGTTACGGGTATTACGCAGACAGTAACATCTTCTTCGTTTACGCTTACATGGGATAAGAATGAAAGTGCGGACGGCTATACCGTTCAGTACTATGCAGACGGTAAGTGGAATGAAAAGACGCTGACCGGCAATAACAAAACTACCGTTACAATAGGCTCTCTTAAGGGCTACAAAACCTACAAGGTCAGAATAAAGGCTTATAAGGGTGAGCTTCAGAGTACATTCGACGATATTTATATCACTACCGCTCCGACAAAGGTCAGCGGTCTTAAGGTAAAGAGTGCGGTTGACTCAAAGGCGGTTGTTATATGGAATGCGGATGCAAACGCTGACGGATATAATGTAGGATACTATATCGGCGGTAAGTGGCTCGAAAAGACCATAACCGATAATAAGACAGCAATGGCTGTGCTTGGCGGACTTACACCTTACAGCACATATAAAGTAAGGGTAAGAGCGTATAAGGGCAATCTGTACGGTGATTACAGCTATACTACGGTTACTGCAGTGCTTTCACCGGTAACCGATATCAAGGTTGTATCGGCAAAAAGCAACTCGATAACCGTTAAGTGGGGTAAAAACGCCAGTGCAGACGGATATAAGGTTGAAATTTACAAAGGCGGCAAGTGGGTCAAAAAGACGTTAAAGGGCAGTGCGAATGCTACTGTCACTATTGGCGGACTCAGGGCCGGAAGCGTGTATAAGGTAAGGATTGCGTCTTATAAGGGTGCAAATACAAGCGCTTATACTTATGCAAATGTGAATACAGCCAAATAAGCTGACAGTAAAAAAAAGAGAACACCGGGCGACCGGTGTTCTTTTTTGTGTATCAGATGCGTTTTTACTATAAGAACAAACTGAGCCGTAAGCAAGAGTGCTTACGGCTTGGTTTGTTTATTGCTTTTTATGATACGCCGTTTTGCTGTCCTGCGGTAAGCAGAATTTTGAAAAAGGCGAATTTGGTGCGGCTCACAGCCGCCGCTTACTTGAAGTATCTGTTCAGCAGACCCTCGAAAGCCTTGCCGTGACGGGCTTCATCCTTAGCCATCTCGTGAACTGTGTCGTGGATAGCGTCAAGATTTAACTGCTTTGCTCTCTTTGCGAGGTCAAGCTTGCCCTGTGTAGCGCCGTGCTCTGCGGCAACTCTCTTTTCAAGGTTTTCCTTAGTCGATGCGCTTACAACATCGCCTAAAAGCTCTGCGAACTTTGCTGCGTGTTCAGCCTCTTCCCAAGCTGCCTTTTCGTAGTAAAGGCCTACCTCGGGGTAACCTTCTCTGTGAGCGGCTCTTGCCATAGCGAGATACATACCTACCTCTGTGCATTCGCCCTCGAAGTTTGCCTTTAAGCCTGCGATGATCTCCTCATCCTCAACAGCCTTTGCAACGCCTACCTTATGCTCGTCAGCAAATACCAGCTTATCGTTTTCCTTGAGTTCTGTGAACTTGCTGCCGGGAACCTTGCACTGGGGGCAGAACTCGGGAGGTGTATCTCCCTCATGAACGTAACCGCATACCGGACATACCCACTTTTTCATAGTAAATTACCTATCCTTTCATAGTGATAAAATCTTTATTTTCTTATTGTTGTTAGCGAAATCAGTAACGTTTACTGATTTGTTGATTTTATTATAACCGATATGTCGGCGTTTGTCAAGAGGTTTTTGAAAATTTTTTTGTAAAAATTAGGTTAGTTAGGACTTACTTAGGTGGTTGAGGTTTTGGAAGGGTTGGTGAGGGGCGAGTTGTGATTGTGAGAAGGCTGTGGGGATGTCAGTAATCGGTGTAACGATCCCTCAGTCTTGCGACAGATAGGGTTGAGCGGATATTAACGTTGATTAAATCGCAGAATGTTGCAATTTATAATAAGAAAAAGTCTTGTCGCAATCCAGCTCCCTTTGGCAAGGGAGCCAAGAATGTTTGCGATTTGCTACATTTTGCGAAACCGGCAAAGTGTTTATAAGCCAAGTTTGGCGTTTGCAGTTTATATGCGGTTGTGATGAATTGTAGGAATATTCGTAGGGGAGTGGGCTTGCCCCTCCCGAAACATCATTGCAATTATCAAAAATCAAGTTAATATATAAAAATGAAAATTTGATTGCAATCCGCTATTGATGATTGATAGATTAAAAACGCTGAGAAAATCAATAACTACGGTGCAACGGGAGGGGCAAGCCCCTCGCCCTACGAAAAGTGAGAGGAATAATGCGGTTTTGGAAGTTTAGGGCGGCGAGGGGGATTACCGTTTTCAGCCGATTAAATACCGTTTGTGCCTTTTCGTTGCAATTGCCGAGAAAAACGATTATAATTAATATGTGAGAATATGGTTATAATTACGGCTAAGAGAAAAGGAGAGCTTATGAGAAAAACAAGCGAAAAGATATTACGGACACTGCTTGCGGCATCGGTACTTGCAACGGCTGTGCTTTCAAGCGGTTGCCTTGACGATGAGGAGGAGATTTCCGACAGCACGGCAAGCGACAACAGGCAGACGAGCGACGGCGGCAATGCGGAAAGTAGCGAAGGCAGTGATAATAAATATGACGGAAGTGTTACGGGCAGTCGTGCGTCAAAGCTGACGTTCAGCGGTTCGGACGGGATAAGCATTGCAAGAAAACAGCGTGAAGCCGAAAAACCTATGGGCGAGGACGGCACACAGACGGTATTCATTTATATGTGCGGAAGCGACCTTGAAAGCGAGAACGGGCTTGCAAGCGGCGACATTGAGGAAATGATCGCAGGGTCACAAAGCGAGAACGTGAAGTTCGTCATTCAGACGGGCGGTGCCGGAGCGTGGGCGGATACATACGGCATCTCTGCCGAAAAGACACAGCGTTATGTTGTAACGGGCGGAGAAATAAGCCTTATCGAAGAAAAAGAGTCTGTCAATATGGGCAAGGAGGATGTGCTTGTCGATTTTTTAAGCTGGGGTATAGAAAACTATGCGGCGGCTAAAATGGGGCTTATCTTCTGGAATCACGGCGGAGGAAGTATAAGCGGCGTGTGCTTCGATGAGCTTAACGAGAACGATTCGCTGTCGCTTGAGGAGATAGACACTGCGCTTACATCTGTATATGGCAAGATGACGGATAAGTTTGCGTTCATCGGCTTTGACGCTTGCCTTATGGCAACGGTCGAAACGGCGAATATGCTTGTTCCGCACGCAGACTATATGTTTGCATCGGAAGAAACGGAACCGGGCTACGGCTGGGATTATACCGAGATAGCAGGCTTTATGGAAAGTAATCCGACAGCGGATACAGCCGAACTCGGAAAGACGGTCGCTGACAGCTTTATGGCATCGTGCGAGGCTATCGGCGCAGGCGGCGAGGCTACGCTTTCGATAACGGATCTCAGCCGTATAGACGAGCTTGTAAAGGCAGTGAATGATGCCGCCGAGGAAATGAACGATATTTCTTCCGACCCTGCACTGCTTGCAAATGCGGTAAGAAGCATCTATACCGTAAGAGCATACGGCAGTAACAACGATACAGAGGGATATACCAACATGGTGGATCTCGGCTCTATGATAGCGGCTACGGTATCGGGCGACAAGGCGGACAAGGTTATGTCGGCGCTTGAAAAGGCGGTAGTGTATAACATCTACGGCGAGGACAAGGACGGCTCAACGGGGCTTTCGACCTACTATCCGTTCGGCGTTTCAGGCTCTACCGAGCTAGCCACATTCGGCAAGGTGTGCGTAAGTCCGTACTATATGACGTTTGTTGACAGAATCGCATACGGCGCACAAAACGGCAGTACGGACGGGTACAGCGGTGAAAAAACATGGCTTGCGGACGGTGCGGTGTACTGGAGCGACGGGGATTATTCCGACTATGAGAGCAACTGGGAACATTACAACAACAAGACCGACAACATGGGCTTCTGCGGTGATAAGAGCAGTGTGCAGATAGATGTCGGCCCTGTGCTTGATGATGAAGGAACGTTCTACTTCAATGTTACGGACGATACTATAAACAACCTTGCGAGCGTAAACTGTTCGGTTTACCGTGTTGACGAGGAAACGGGTGAGCTTATCGAATTCGGCGTTGACCAGAGTACAAAGGTCGATTTCTCGTCTGGACTGGTCGAGGATAATTTCAGCGGTCAGTGGTATATGATTGAGAATAATCTTATCCCTATGTTCATAGTGGAGAAGAACGGAAACAGCTCGGTTTACACATCACCTATAAAACTCAACGGCAAGGAAACAAATCTGCGTATAGCTATGACGCAGGACGGCAATGCGTATGACATAACGGCGCTTGGAACATGGGACGGCGTAAACGAAAACGGCGAGTCGGCAAGAAGCGTTGTTCCGCTTAAAGAGGGAGATGTCATAGTGCCGATATTCAATACTTACGACAGCGAGGGTAACTTTGCAGGCAAAGCCGAGGGCGATGAATGCACCTACAGCGGCGACAATATGATAGAGTTTGTCAATCTGCCTGCAGGCGACTACAGATACAGTTTTGTTATAAACGACATTTACGGAAACGTGTGCTATACAGGCTTCACGGTGTTTACGACAGACGATGACGGGAATGTGTTCTTTACGCCGGAGGAATAAGCAGGACGGCAAGCCGTATCAAGTTTCGGCTTTCTCGTTTGTGATAAAATGAATACAGTCGAAAAGATGGAAGAAAGCTGTACGGGAGAAAAACAGATGAACGGGATAAACGAATGGTATATGAATATTCAGAATATTGTTGACGACATAGACAGGTGTATAAAAAGCGGCGAGGACGAAAGGCTGACACTCGGCAGGCTGTCGCAGACGCTTGGCTACTCGGAATACTATGTTTCAAGGAAATTCAGCAAAATATCGGGAATGAAGCTTAGGGATTATATGAGATACCGCAGGCTTGCTTTTGCGCTGAGGGAGCTGAGAGATACCGACAAGGGCATACTTGATATTGCGCTTGACTATGGCTTTACATCTCACGAGGCGTTCACAAGGGCATTCAAAGCGGCATACGGAATTACTCCGAGCGCTTACCGCTTACACCCTGTACCTGTAATTCTCCGCACAGCTATAAGACCTTTCGACTGCTATCTTTTAGGTATAGGAGGAACAGGTATGGCACAGACAAACAGTGATATTAAGGCGTATTTCGTAACTATCCCGGCTCATAAATTCCTGCATATCAGAAACTACGAGAGTATAGGGTATTACGACTTCTGGGAAAAGCAGAGTCACATTCCCGGACAGGATTGTGCAACTATATGCGGACTGCTTGACAGTATCAAGGGCAAGCTCGACGATATGGGCGGCGATGAGGCGAACAGCGGAAGCGGTCAGGTGATGGCGTACATAAACGAGCCTGAGGGAAGAATATGCAGCTGGGGCATTCCGCTGGCTGAGGCTTACGGTGTAAGGCTTCCTGCCGACTACAGCGGAGAGATACCAAGGCAGATGCAGATTATGGATGTGCCTGAGGGCGAGTATATCGTGTTTGAGCACGGACCGTTCGACTTTCAGACCGAAAACAGTGCGGTTGAAGCAAAGATAGAACGGGCTATGAAGGACTTTGACTATGAAAAGTCGGGCTATGAGCTTGACAAAACGCAGGGCAGAGTGTTCTACTTCTATCACGACTGCAAGAGATACTGGAAGTATATAAGGCCTGTGAGGAAAACCGGATAAACGGAAAACCGCCTTTTAATCGGGGCGGTTCTTCGGATTATGCAGGGCGATGCACTTGACACCGGCTTGATTTTATGTTATATTATAGATACAAAAAGAGGGAAACGACAGACGGTCGCT
>OHRQ01000494.1_pt1 | contig 19537 bp, 18 predicted proteins | sample 1578471 | NCBI WGS metagenome assembly OHRQ01 (sample SAMEA3879602, study PRJEB24766) | human gut metagenome | biome: human-associated habitat; feature: feces | place: USA | collected 1985/1987 | reverse complement strand
AGGGGTTCAATATGACCCCACCGGAACAGCCCACTCTATCGGAGAATTAAGACAGAGAAAGAACAAACACGGAAAGCTCTCATCCTGCAAGCTGGCTTAATTTCAGTCGTCTTCCTCCTTCACGAAGATGTAGATGCTGTGATTGGATGGAGAAAAGAGCGTTTTACACAAAGGGCGAGAAAGTGCCAATGAAATGGCACATAGCCCCCCCCAGCAATAGCACGCTATCCCTATGTACCCGCACGATCAGAAGATTTTGAAAGAACTGAAATATGCCCTCACCCGGCAGATTTGGAACAGGTTCACATCGTCCATCCGGGAGCCGCAGATGCAGGGTGTTTTGCAGGGATTTCGTGTGGTGGGAACCGGCACAAAGCTGGGAAAAGACTATCCGGTGGTGGCGTATCGGTACGGCGGCGCTGTGGAGCTGGAGAAGCTGCTGGACTATATTCCGGACAGCAACGGAGAACAGCAGCGCATACAGGCGCTCATGCGAAAGAGCCGCCTGTCGCTGGCCGAGGCGAAGGAGAAGTATCCGGACTGGTATGAGCGCCGGGTGGTGAAGAAGGAACGCCGGGGGCGCTGGACGGTGAAGCGGGATCTTTATGACTGGTGGCTGCACAGGATCGCCGATGAGATCCGGGTTGGGCATCGGTTCTACGGGATTATGACGCTTGCCATCTATGCCAAAAAGTGCGGCATAGACGAAGAAGAGCTGCGCCAGGACGCTTTCGCGCTGATTAAGCCATACGACGATATGAGTGTGGAGGACATCAACCGCTTTACGAAGGACGATGTGGTGTGTGCTCTGGAGATGTTCAATGAGGACTATGTGACTTTTCCGAGGGACGATATTGCAAAGGTATCTGGTCTGACTATGCAAAAAATAAACAGCTTTTCATGTTGACACGGATAAAAAGGTAGTGTACAACGACTATGTGTAGGAGTATAAGTGTAGTTACCATATTTAGACCGAATTATTTTCGGAGAAAGGAGTAAATCATGAAAAAGTTTTTAAGTCTACTCTTATCGGCATTGTTGGCAGTATCTTTTGTGGTTTCAGCCAGTGCGGCTGAAAATGTGGTTGATGATGGCGTACAGGAAAGTGCGGTAGCGGCTTATGACGAATTGATGGCCTCTTTTGCTACCACGTATTCTAATTCTGGTGAGAAGATCTATCCCGATTACTATGGCGGATCTTACATCAATGATGCTGGACAGTTGATTGTCTATGTTACTGATAATGTGCAGAGACCGGCAGTATTGAGTGATAATGCCAATGTAGTCTATGAGCCCTGCACCTACTCTTACAACGAATTGCTTTCTGTTATGGACACATTGAATAATTACAAATTCAGTCGTTCCAATGATGCTATTGCAAGCAATTTCAATGAGTTTGGCCTTTATGATTCAGAAAACAGAATTATTGTTAAATTGGATGATCTGTCTGATGAAAGCATAAAGGAATTCAAGGAAAATGTTTGTGACTCTGCTGTAATTAAGTTTGAACAGGGTTGTGGTCCTATCGAGACAGAAGTAAATGTCAATGCAGGTGATAAGATTTCTTTCTCTGGTGGAAGTGCATCCGTCGGATATCGTGTTAAAAGAGATGGTGTCGTTGGATTTGTAACAGCAGGTCATGCGGCCAACAGCGTGGGTAAATCTATTATGTACAATGGAACTACCATTGCTTCTTGCGAGGCAACGCAACAAAGCGGAAATGCTGATGCAGCTTTCTGTGCGATTACTAATTCCGACTATTCGCCGACCAACACACTGTCTGGTACAAGTAATACCTTATCTACCACAATCAGTGAACCTGGTGTTGGAACGGTCATCAATAAGATTGGTATGAAAACCGGACATACTTCTGGCAAAGTTTTGTCTACGAATGTAACTATAACTTTTTCCAGTGGAGCTACTATTTCCAATTTGACTTCTGCTGATTATGAAAGTGGTCCTGGCGATAGCGGCTGTGTTGTCTATTCTTATATCGGTTCTACTGGTGCCCGCCTTACATTGGGTATTCATACTGGAGCTTCCGGCAGTGGCACGAGATACTATACAAAGGCAAATGAAGTCAATGCTGCATTAGGCACCAGCAGATATTGATTTCCAAGCAGGGAAAGCTAAAATGAAGAAAAATTATTCGTTTATTTTGGTATTATTTCTGAGCTTGTGTCTTTTGTCAGGTTGCACTGTTTCACCTCAAGGAGATTTGCCTATGAACAGTGATGTACCTTCTGTTGATAGAGATTCTGCACAACAGATTGAAAACAATAAACCGACGGATGATGGTTTAACTGTCAGTCCTTCAGAATTAGATGGAAAAGTTAGTATGACAGTTTCGGCTGATGCAGCAGGTAGTCTTGACATAACTATAACCAATAATTCTGATGTCGATATTGATATGGGAGAAGATTTCTCTTTGCAAAAAATGGACAGTGAAACATGGAAAGATATACCATTGTCATTAAGCTATGCTGATAATTTAATTGTTATTTCTCCAAACGAAAGTCATACTTTCCACTATGATATTGGAAGTGCTGTTGTTTTGGAAAGTAATAAAACATATCAGATAGTAAAAGTTGTTTCTGCTGGACAAACAAATCACTCAGTATTTGCATCTTTTGAAATCAAATGATGACCAGGGGGCAGGAAATTAGGATCTCCTGCCCCCTGTATTGTATTCAGCGCTTGACAGCTTTTTACTGCACAAGTTGTCGGCTATTTAGCCCCCCGGCAGGGCGCAAAGCACTTTCCTACTGCCAGCCCCAACGGGGCGGCGGTGGGAAAGTGCTTTTGTTACTTTCTCACAAGAAAGTAACAAAGAGGTTACCTAATCGGTACTTGTATGGTAAAATGACAGCAGTACGAAAACGGAAAAACAGGGCAGAGGAAAGGAAGGGTGAGAGGTATCGGAACAACGATTTCCGGCATGATGGGCCGGGGAAGCATCCGGCACAATAACCGGGAGTTCACGGCGGCCAATGTAGACCGGAACCGGTCGGGGCAGAACATCGTCTTTGTCAACGAGGATCTGAAGCAGGTCTATCATGAGCTGTTTGACGAGGCGCTGGAGAGCTACAACGCCGGGAAGAAAAAGACAAGGGACAAGATCCCAGACTACTACGAGCATATCCGGCAGAGCAAGCAGGAGAAGCTGTTCCATGAGGCCATCTTCCAGATCGGCAATCTCAGCGACTGCGGCTGCGGCTCGGAGGGCGGCCAGCGGGCAGCCGAGGCGCTGACGGAGTTCGCAAAAACCTTTCAGGAGCGCAACCCCCATCTCCGGGTGTTCAACATGGTGCTGCACATGAACGAGGCCACGCCGCACCTTCATGTAGACTATATCCCGGTGGCAACGGAGCAGACGCGGGGCCTGTCCGTGAGAGTATCCATGAAGCAGGCCCTCAAGCAGCAGGGCTTTACAGGGATTGGTCGGAAACAGACCGAGTGGAAGACTTGGATGGATCGGGAGAAGGACGCTCTGACGGAGATCGCCCAGCGGCACGAATTTGAAATCATTTCTCTCGGCAGCAACCGGCGGCACATGGACTTGCCGGAGTACCGGGCGGCGATCCAGGGGGCCGAGGCCGTGCAGGAGCAGACGGCGGCAGCCACACAGGAACTGACAGACCTGCAGGAGCAGAAGACGGAACTGAAGAGGGAAATCAAGTCGCTCTCCGGTGCTTCTGCGGCGCTGAAGGCTGCAGAACGGGTGCGGGTGGACTTCGACACCATCCGACCGGAAAAAACGCTCACAGGGGCTGTCAAGGGCGTTACGGTGGAGCAGATCAGGGATCTCAAGGCTGCGGCCATGTGCTGAATATGCTGGAGCGGCACCTGCCGAAACAGCTTCTTCACCTCGTCGATAAGGCGCGGGATCTGCTGCCGGAGCATCAGTCCTAAACGGCTTTGCCGGCAGCTTTCTGTCATTGGGAAGTTATATCCTGCTGACGGTTCTGTGGCTTGCCATTTTGATCGTATTGGGCTCAAAGATCGTTTGTAAACGCAGCTCTTTTCAATGGCAAAGGATCATACTTCCCATATGTGGGCTCATTCTTGGTGCGGCGGGGATTGCCGGAATGCTTCATTGGTTTTCTCTTTACACAATTATTTCGACGGAGTTGAACATAGTAGCAGGTATAGGAATTGCAGCGGCCATCTGCGGGATTTTCACGGAACTCAGCTATGTTGTAAAGAGAAAAAATAGAGCATCAGTACTTACGATTGTTTTATGTGCATTGCAAATTATAGCTGCGTGGATGCTCGGATTCTTAACAGTAGTATAAATTAACAGAAAACGGAGGGACGGACTTATCCAATATAGGTGAACAGAGAGTATTTGCGTCGAGTAGACGTAAAGCCGAATAAGAAAACGTGTTTGGATCGATTGAATCTTTCGCTGAAAGTACTGAGGCCTTCCCTCTCGGCACACGGATGACATTGGGCAAACGGAAAATTCCAGGAAAAGCAGGAATGTCTGGTGTTCTGTAGGAATGTCTGGTGTTCTGTAGGAATGTCTGGTGTTCTACATTGAAATCCCTGCGCGCTTATGGTATAATATTCTTCACAGGCGCTGTGCCGTCGGATTTGAGGCAAACTGCGTACAGGCAGGCTGCCTTTTCTTTCATCCGTCGGTTAGAGTAGGCTAACCTGTGCGCAGAACTGGAAAGGTGGAATGGACCAATTTGCATAAAAGTGTCTAATCATGTGTCGGAGGAGGTGGTCTGGTATGCAAGAAGCACGATATGATTTTCTTCATGGGCAAACGGAGCGCAACGACTTTTTCACCCCCGTGATGCAGCAGCTTTGCGGTATTATGAAAGACAATCAGGTTGCTTTGCCAAGCGATATTGGAGAAGGATATTTCCGCTATATTTCACCGTGCCCCAATATCGAGATGTATATCTGCGATGTAATGTTTTACAGGGACACAGTATTGCGGGAGCAGGTGTATAAGGATTCTTTTTCCGTCATTTTCTCTCTTTCCGATGCGTTGGAGTGGAAGTCTTCGGGCAGAAACCAAAAAACGTTGTTGGAAAAGGGAAATTGCTGCGTATACGGCAGTGGTCTGTTTGATGCGGAAAATATCTATGAGGCAGGGCGGAGATATATAGGCGTCGGGCTGAACCTGCATCCCTGTCGGTTTCGGTCTGTGATGGATGGTTTGCAGAAGAAAAAGGTTTGTACCGTCTTTGACGGGACAAAAACCCCGCCAAAACATAGAATCACCACTACCATAGAAACCACAATACGCCAGATATTGCAGTGTAATTATAATGACTGCGCAAAGTCATTGTATCAGGAAGGAAAGATACTGGAACTTGTTGCCGCCTTTGCGAACGAGATGATGGATCAGAATTCTGTTGCTGTGAAGAGGTCGTTGAGCTGGGCGGATAGCGAGGTTTTACTTCAGGTCAGGCGACAGATAGATGAGGGATTTCTGGAACCCGTGACCATCGCGGAGCTCTCCAAACAGCACTTTATGTGCGAATCCAAACTCCGTGAGATATTTCGAAAGCACTATGGAATCACCATATATCAATATATGTTAAATCGCCGCATGGAGCATGCCTGTGAACTGTTGTCTGCGCCCGATGCTCAGGTGAAAGACATAGCAGGGTTGGTGGGGTACAGCAACATCAGCCATTTCAGCGACGCCTTCCGAAAAAAGTTTGGATGCACTCCGAGTGAATATAAGCGGAGCTTACCATTCTGAAACATAAAAGCAAAGACACAGGTGTATTCTTTTGTGGTTACTTGGATGGAAATTACAAAGATTGCATCTTCCCTTGAAAAACCAGAATAGTAGGCAGCACATTTCGAGGAAGATCTTGCCCAGTGGAAACTATATCATTTGAAATGTGAGCTGCTCAGCAGCGGTATACACATCGATCTTAGTGCTGGGCGGAATTAACCGTACGCGCGGGGCTGCAAAACGAGCCTACGCACAAGTAAAACTTTGACCGCTGAAAAAGCAGAGCGGCGGGACAGATAGAGTCTGTCCCGCCGCTCGTGTTTTATGGGCATATTGGCTTGATGAATCGGAAGTTACAGTGCCGCCTTTTTCCATTTTCTGATCTTAGTTCTAAAAGTTCTGAAAGGAGCAACAGTATTAACGTGAATGAACCTGTAAACTTCCCATACAGCTGCTTTTGTAGCATCATCAGCCCATTTTCTCATATGCGGCTTAAATAATTCATCCGCACTGAGTGAATCAATCATTGCGCAGATAGACTTGACATTTTCGTTCAGTTCGGCTTTCAACTCTTGAAGAGACAAATGAGCGTAGGTATCCGTGAACCACTGATACAGCTCGCCAAGTTGATTCCATTTGAATTCGTCCGACGGCGTCTTTACTTGAAGACCCTTCCTTTCATCTTCCTCCCATTTAAGAACCAATGTTGTCCAACCCACCTGATAGGCAAGGTTTTCTGCCGGGGTTCGGTCAACCTCATCAACCCTTTTATCTTTTAAGGCTTCTGGTATGCTGTCAAACTCCGAAATATATTTCTCAAATGTTTTATTGATTTCAGTTTTGAGTTCTTCTTTACTTTTGTATACTCGCAAAAAAACACCTCCATAAATTCCAGCTTGTCCATTGAGCAATCACTCTGATTATAGCATAGCTTTATGAACTTTTCTCTTATTGCACCGTACACCATGGCGTTTTAGGGGAGAGATATGGCGTTTTCGGGGGGATTTTCCCTTTCGCTGTCTGTATAATAGCAGGTGGTTAGAAAAGGTTAACCCCACACGGTTAAGAGACTCAGCTGTTCTGTTATTTCGATATGCACGCCCGCTGGTTAGCTTACTCTAACTAAAGATTTATTACTCAGGAGGTCGTCAGAATGAAAAAATCCGCAATGCTCATGTTGTGCCTTGTGCTTGTGTTTGCTCTTGCAGCCTGTGCTGGAACGGATACCACGCCGCAGGGATCGGTCTCGGATACTGTCACGGTAACGGATATGAAGGGCGAGGTTGCCATCCCGGCAAATCCACAGCGCATCGTTGATGTAGCTGGCTTGACAGAGGAACTTCTTATTCTGGATATGAAGGTTATCGCCTCGGCTAATACCAGCATGTTCGATGGGGTGTCTGTCCCCAAACATCTGACAACGCTTTTTGCCGAAAGAGGTATTGAGGTTGTCGGCAATTACTCCGGGTCTTCTTCTACCGGAGACCTGAACCTCGAAAAGATCGCGGAGTTAAAGCCTGATCTGATCATTATGAATATTCGCCATGAGAAGGTTTATGAACAACTCGCAGCTATTGCTCCCACGGTCATGATCGACGATGACATAAGCTATGTTAACTGGCGCGGAAGATTTAAGCAACTGGGGCAGTGGTTTGATAAAGAAGCAGCCGTAGAAAAATGGCTTGCCGACTACGATGCCAAAGCTGCGGAGCTCGCGGCAAGAATCAGGGATATGATTGGGGACGAAACCTTTGCTGTATTGGAGGCCAATTCCGTTCATTTTGGTTCCTATTACATCTATCGCAGCGGCGGGCCGGGTGAGCTTGTCTACGATGAGCTGAAACTCACACCATCAGCCGGCGTACCGGAGAATGTCTGGGGTGAAGTGGTCGATGCGGAATACTTTTCCCTAATCGATGCAGATCACATCTTCTTCTTTAGCGACGACGGCAGAGCTGGAGACACGGGGACCCTTGCCGTGTGGAAGAATATGAAAGCGGTCAAAGCCGGCAACGTTTACTTTGGTATCAACGAAGATCAGTATAATATGGCTTTTACGGCGATGGGAAAGGAACTCTATTTGGAAAAGCTCGCGAACGCGATTCTGAACCATGGGAACATTGAGTAAGGGAACAGGCGCGGTTGCGGGAATATCGCAGAGACAAGGGAGATACAAACGCTCCGCGCCGGCTTTTCTGATTATTCTTGTTGCATTGGTGCTGCTGCTTGGGTTCTCAATGGTTCTCTCCGTCTGCACCGGCATTGCTGGCGGTAGCTTCAAGGTCTTTGCGGAAACGGTTATATACCCCGCCAAGGCTTCTGATGTTGGAATGATTATGTTGGAAATGCGTATGCCCAGGGCGCTGGCTGCCGGGCTGACAGGAATGGCCTTCGCTCTCTCCGGCGCTGTGATGCAGGGAATTACCAGAAACCCCCTGTCGGACGCCGGCCTTCTGGGGATCAATGCGGGAGCTGGTTTCTTTGTCGCGCTGTCCGCAATTCTGTTTCCCGCCGCATCAGACATCGTGAAAACATGCGCCGCCTTTGCCGGAGCCGCTCTTGCGGTATTCATGGTCTATGGTTTCGGCGCCGGCAAACATAGATCCGAATCTTTCCGGTTCATTCTGGCAGGCGCTGCTGTATCAGCCCTGCTTACCGCGTTGAGTCAGGCGGTTTCTCTGGCGTTTGGAATCGTGAAAGCCCTTTCTTTCTGGAGCGCGGGCAGTTTGTCCGGTGTGACATGGCAAAGCTTGAAAATGCTATCCCCGGTGATTCTCTCAGCCGGTGCGCTTGGTTTGCTTTTATCGAGCCAGCTATCAGCTCTGGCACTGGGAGAAGATAGCGCCGCCAGCTTGGGTGTAAATGTCCGCACGGTCAGGCTTTTCGGTATGCTTGTGGTGTTGCTGCTTGCGGGAGCCAGTGTATCGCTCGTGGGAGGCATCGCATTTATCGGTCTTATCGTACCGCATATATCCCGACTTCTTGTGGGCGGTGATTATCGCAGGCTGGTTCCCGTGTCTGCGCTCATGGGCGGCGTTGTGCTGGTGCTGTCGGATATTGCGGCGCGCATGATAAACGCCCCTTTTGATACGCCTGTCGGCGCACTGATATCCATCCTCGGCGTGCCCGTCTTTTTTGCGCTTACTTTCAGGAAGGAGGGCATGGTCTTATGAAAAAGAAAACCAGACAGCTCCTTATCCTCAACGGTCTTCTTATCCTGATTATGGCTGCGGCTATCTTTTCCGTTAACAGTGGTTACGCAAGAATTCCCTTCTCGACTGCGGTTCACAGCATATTCCAACCGCATATGGAGGGAACCTCCGTAGTCGTAGCGCAGTTTCGCATTCCGAGAATCGTCCTCGCCGTTCTATGTGGGATGGGTCTGGCACTTGCCGGATGCGTTATGCAGACTGTCACGGGTAATCCGCTGGCCGATCCGGGGATATTGGGCATAAACGCAGGGGCGGGATTTGCCGTTATGCTGTTCCTGACATTTTTCCCTGCACTGCATATACGTACCATGGCATACCAGCCGATATTTGCCATAGCGGGCGGGCTTTGCACAACGGGACTGCTGTATCTTTTTGCAAAGAGGAACGGAAAACTCCTCCCAATATATTTTCTGTTGGGCGGCATCGGTCTTGCGTCCCTATTTTCTTCTTTTATGCTGATCATGGCCGCGAACATGGACAACAGCAGCTATCAGCTCGTGGCAAGATGGCTGGCAGGAAATATTTGGGGAACGAGCTGGCATCAGGTTCTTGCCCTGTTGCCATATATGCTCATATTGGTTCCTTTTCTTCTTACAAAGTCGAACATACTGGATATTCTCATTTTAGGAGAGAATACGGCCATTTCTCTGGGGATAGCCGTAGAGAGGGAGATAAGACTGCTCCTGATTGCATCGGTGGCTCTTACCTCTGCCTGCGTTGCCGTCAGCGGAGGGATCGGTTTTGTGGGACTGGTAGCGCCGCATATGGCACGAAGGTTAATCGGTGGCAGACACCACGCCCTCATGCCTGCCTCCATGCTGCTGGGGGCACTGTTGTTGCTTTTGGCAGACACGCTGGGACGGTCTGCCTTTCAGCCGAGGGAGATCCCGGTTGGTATCGTGATCTCCGTGCTTTCGGCTCCGTATTTTCTGTTCCTGCTCCGCAGGTATTTTTAAGGGAGGACGTCTATGCTTTCACGTATGCAGGCAAAGGGTTTGTCTGCCGGATATAACGGGGAGGCCGTCTTCAGGGGGCTTGACTTAAAAATCCCTGAAGGCAGCATAACCACCTTGATAGGCTCCAACGGCTCTGGGAAATCCACCATACTGAAGACACTGTGCCGGATCATTTCCCCGGATTCCGGCGCAGTATACCTTGATGGCGAAGCGATCCACGAAATGCCGACAAAGCGTGTTGCCCAGAGACTTGCGCTGCTGCCACAGGGAGCGCAAGCCCCTGCCGGCATCACAGTCGGCGACCTTGTGGAATACGGGCGTTTTCCTTACAGGTCGGCACTAAGCGGTCTCGGCGAAAAGGATCGGGAGATCATTCAGTGGGCTCTTGCCAGTACAGGCATGAGTTCCCTTGAACATAGAGAAATGGAGAGGCTTTCGGGAGGTCAACAACAGCGGGCATGGATCGCCATGGCGTTGGCGCAGAAAACCGGATTGCTGTTTCTGGATGAACCCACGACCTATTTGGACATCTCACACCAACTGGATATATTGTACCTTCTGCGCCGCCTCAACCGGGAAAATGGTGTTACCATCGTAATGGTTCTTCATGATTTAAATCATGCCATCATGTTTTCCGACTATTTGGTGGCGATCAAAGACGGGATGCTGCACAGCGCAGGTACGCCGCAAGAGGTTATTACCCAGCAGGCGTTGCGGGAAATCTTTGATGTAGAAGCGGAGGTCATTACACATCCGGTATTAAACGTTCCGGTATGCCTCCCCTTCAGGATAACGGAGCAGAACAAAAAAACAGGAGGTTCGAACACATGAAAAAAAGGGTGCAATCAGTGCTGTTCTCCGTGCTGGTGGGTGCGCTGCTGCTGTGCGCCGGATGCGGCAAATCAGGAGACATCTACACGGCGGGCGTTTATACGGCTTCCGCTGAAGGTTATTCCGGTCCGGTTACCGTAGAGGTAGAGTTTGACGGGAGCAGCATATTGTCTGTACATGTCCTATCTCACAGCGAAACAGTAAATATCTCAGACCGCGCAATAGATGAGATCCCTTCCCAAATCGTGGAGGCGCAGACCTGGGATGTGGATGCCGTTTCATCTGCAACATTTACCAGCGATGCCATTCGTGAAGCGGTCAGAGATTGCTTCGCGCAGGCGGCACTCCGATGAACCATTTGCGTTGCAAAGGATATTTTGCGGTGATAGAATGGGTAGGATGACAGGCAAGTCAAAAAATCAGCCATAGCTGCTGTTTTAAGTGCTTTTCCAGCGAAGTGCCGCAGGTATTTCGCTGGAGATTCCATATATGGCTGTATGAACTCCCTTCTATGCGCAAAAGAAAATCGCGACTTCTCCGGGCAGGGGTATATATTTTAAGAAAGGAACACGGAATATGAGCAAACAGAAAAAAACAAAGCAGCCGCCGGTGCTGGGCAGGCTGCTGGCATACGCCGGAGGGCATAAGCGGCTGTCCGTCTTGGGCTGCGGGCTGTCCGGCGTTTCGGCGGCGGTCGGTATTTTCCCGTTCGTCTTTGTCTGGTACGCGGCCCGTGGCATTTTAACGCCGGGAGGCGGCGTTCCGGCAGGGCTTGCCCGCTACGGCTGGTACGCGCTGGCGGCGGCACTTCTGAGCGCGGCGATCTATTTCGCCGGGCTCATGTGTACACACCTTGCGGCCTTCCGGGTGGCGACGAATATGCGAAAGGCGGCGGCCGCCCATCTCATTGACCTGCCGCTGGGATACTTTAACGCCAACCTCACGGGGCGGCTGCGCAAGCAGATCGACGACAACGCGGCGCTGACAGAAACGCTCCTTGCCCATACCATCCCCGACGCGGTGGGCGGGATCGTAACGCCGATACTGGCGGTTGGGCTGCTCTTCGTCTTTGACTGGCGCATGGGGCTTGCCTGCCTGATCCCCATGATTATCGGGCTTGTCTGCCTGATGAGCATGATGACAGGGACGGGCATGAAGTTCTTTGAGGCATACCAGCGCGCCGGAGAGCGCATTTCCGCCGAGGCCACAGAGTATGTCCGGGGTATCCCGGTGGTGAAGGTGTTCCAGCAGACGGTTTACTCCTTCAAGAGCTTTCATGCCGCCATCCGCAGCTACCGCGACCTTGCCAGCGGCTACGCCATGATGTGCCGTATGCCCTACACCCTGCTTACGGTGGTACTGAACGCCATGTTCCTATTTCTCATGCCCTTGGGAATGGTTCTCATCGGCGGCGCGGCAGACGGCTGGGCAGTGCTGGCCGATCTGGTGTTTTACATCTTCTTCGCGCCCCAGCTTGCCTTTATGATGGAGCGGCTGATGTACGCGGTCAACGCACAGATGGAGGCCGCCGAGGCAGTGAACAAGCTGGAGGCGATACTCCGGGAGTCGCCCCTTCCCGAGCCTGCGGCGGACAGCGGAAGCAAGCCCGCGGACAGCGGCATTTCCTTTGAAAACGTCACCTTTTCCTATGACGGTGCGGACAGACCCGCGCTGACGAATGTGAGCTTCCATCTGCCGCAGGGGGAGGCGTGGGCACTGGTGGGCCCCTCCGGCGGCGGCAAGACCACCATCGCCCGACTGATCCCGCGCTTTTTCGATGTGCAGGCAGGGGCGGTGCTCCTGGGCGGACGGGATGTGCGAAGCATCCCCACTGCGGAGCTGATGGAGCAGATCTCCTTCGCCTTTCAGGAGGTGAGGCTCTTCAAGAAGAGCATCCGCGACAACATCCGCGCCGCGCGGCCGGACGCCACCGAGGCGGAGATATTACACGCGGCGCAGCTTGCTCAGTGCGGCGATATTCTGGAAAAGACGCCGGGCGGGCTGGACGCCGTGATCGGCGCCAAGGGCGTGTACCTCTCCGGCGGCGAGATGCAGCGCATTGCGCTGGCCCGGGCTATCTTAAAGGACGCGCCAATCGTGGTGCTGGATGAGGCCAGCTCCTTTGCAGATCCCGAGAACGAGGCGAAGATACAAAAGGCCTTCGAGGCGCTGATGAAGGGCAAGACCGTGCTGATGATCGCCCACCGCCTGTCCACGGTGCGGAACATGGATCGCATCCTCGTCATCCGGGACGGCGAGATCGCCGAGGAAGGAAAGCACGACGAGCTTCTTGAAAAGGGCGGCGTATACGCCGCTATGTGGGAGGAATACCAAAAGGCCGCGCAGTGGAAGGTAGGAGGTGCCGCATGATCGAACGCATCCGAAAAAAATACGCCATGACGGAGAAGGGCGCAAGGGACTATGTGGCCGCCGTGTTCTGGTCCGTACTGGTCAACATCAGCAAAATGCTGCCCGTAGGCGTGCTGGCCACGGCGCTCTCCGGCATCGTAGAGGCGCTGACAAACGGCACCGACCCAGGGGTGGGGCTTATGCGCTTTCTGGTCGCGGGCGTTCTTGCCCTCGCCGCGCTCTTTGTGACCTTTCTGATCCAGTACAAAGCCCTATACGAAGCCACCTACCGGGAGAGTGCCAACCGCCGCATCCGGCTGGCGGAGGTGCTGCGCCAGCTTCCGCTGTCCTTCTTCGGAAACCGTGACCTGACCGACCTGACCACCACCATCATGGGGGATACGGAGACGCTGGAAAAGGCGTTCTCCCACTTTTACCCCGCCATGCACGGCGCGCTCATCTCCACGGCGCTGATTTCCGCAGGCATGCTGCTTTACGACTGGCGGATGGCGCTGGCTCTTTTGTGGGTGGTGCCCGCGTCGCTGCTGATGGTATATCTCTCCCGGCGCATGGAAAAGCGTCATATAACGAAGGGGCTTGTCACTCGCCGCGCGGCCACCGACGCCATGCAGGAGGTGCTGGAGTGCGCGCCGGAGATCAAGGCGTGCAACCAGAAGGCGCGGTATATCGCCGACCTGAACCGCAGGCTGGACGAGGCGGAGCAGGACACCATCCGGGGCGAGCTGTTCACAGGCTCCGTAGTCACGGCGGCACAGTCCTTCCTAAAGCTGGGCATCGCCACCACCGTCCTCACGGGGGTGACACTCATGAGCCGCGGCGACTTGTCGCTGATCCCGTTTCTGATGTTCCTTATCGCCGCCACTCGGGTATATGACCCCATCGGTTCCATGTTTGCCAACATGGCCGCGGTTTTCGCCTGCGAGGTGCGCATCGAGCGTATGCAGGGGATCGAGAATGAAAAGCGCATGACCGGCATGACCGAATACGATCCCGACGGCTACGACATCCGCTTTGAGCATGTGACCTTTGCCTACCGGGGAAAAGAGGATGTGCTAAGAGATGTTTCCTTTATAGCGAAGCAGGGGCAGGTGACGGCGCTGGTGGGCCCCTCCGGCGGCGGCAAGTCCACGGCGGCCAAGCTGGCAGCCCGTTTCTGGGACCCTGCAGAGGGAACGGTGCGGCTGGGCGGCGTGGACGTGTCCACGGTGGACGGCGAGGCACTGCTGAAAAACTACGCCATCGTATTTCAGGATGTGGTGCTGTTTGCCGACACCGTGATGGAAAACATCCGCCTCGGCAAGCGGGACGCCACCGACGAGGAGGTGCTGGCGGCGGCGAAGGCGGCGCAGTGCGACGCCTTTGTATCCAAGCTGCCGGAGGGCTACCATACCCTGATCGGGGAAAACGGCTCCCGGCTCTCCGGCGGTGAGCGGCAGCGCATCTCCATTGCCCGCGCCATCTTGAAGGACGCGCCGGTGATTTTGCTGGATGAGGCCACGGCCTCGCTGGACGTGGAAAATGAAACGGCGGTGCAGGCGGCGCTGTCCGGATTGATCAAGGATAAGACGGTGCTCATCATCGCGCACCGTATGCGTACCGTCATGAACGCCGATCAGATCGTCCTGCTCTCCGGCGGCCGCGTGGTTGAGATGGGTTCTCCCGCGGAGCTGCTGAAAAAGAACGGCCTGTTCCGCCACATGGCGCAGCTCCAGAGCGAGAGCATGGAGTGGACGGCGTAGAAAACCCCGAGGGAAACAGGATTCTGAGGACAATATTGGAAAACGAAGTATCGAAAACAAGGAGAAGATTATGAAAGAAACAAATAAATGGTCTGTCAGGGATGTGATCACCACGGTGCTGCTCTCCGCAGTGCTGATCGTGATCCAGCTCGTCGTCAATATGGTCTGCATGGCCAACGACTTTGTCAGCATGGTGCTGTCGGTGGGGATCACCATGTTCCTCTGCGCGCCGGTCTATATGCTCATGGTCAGCCGGATCGGAAAGAGTTTTGTGACGCTGATCTATATGACGCTGCTTGGCGTGATTTTTCTCCTGATGGGCAACTGGTTTTTGCTCCCCTACTTTATCGTTACGGGCATCATCTGCGAGGTAGTTTTGTGGAAGCGTGGAGCCTGCGGCGATCCCAAGCGCATGACTGCCGCCTGGACGGCGGCGAGCCTGCTTTACAACGGGGTCAATCTGCTCCCCATCTGGTTCTTCTGGGACACCTACTACGATTTTGCGCTGGCAAGCGGCATGGAGCAGAGCTACATCGATTCCTATGTGCGTTACTACACTTCTCCCGGTTGGCTGGCCTTTATTCTGCTGTTCACGACGCTGATGGGCTTTTTAGGCTGCATGGTGGGCAGTCGGCTGATCCGCAGGCATTTTCAGAAGGCCGGCGTTCTATGAGGGCGGATGCATCCTTTGCGGTGCCGGTCAAGCTGTGGGCGCTGCTGTGCGTCTTTGCCGGTGTAACTATCGGCGGGAATGTGCTGCTCACCTGCATCCTGACCGGCGGCGCGCTTCTTTATCTCGTCCTGCAGCGGAGCTTCCGCCTTGCCGCGTCCTATGGCTGCTTTTATCTGCTGCTGGCGCTGCTGCTCTACGGTATCCGCTTCCACGGGCTGCACATGCCGGTATTTTCGGAATTTTATGTTCTGATGTTCTGGAATCTGTCACCGATCTTTCTGGTGTCATGGGATCTGATCACCACGCCGCCGGGTATGCTCTCCGCGTTTTTATCCCGCCTCCGTATGCCCACCCCGTTCATTCTCGGCCTTCTTGTGGTCTTTCGCTTCTTCCCTACCATGCGGACGGAGCTAAAGGGTGTGGGCAGGTCGATGAAAAACCGAGGACTGACCGCGGCGGGGCAGCTGCTCACGCATCCCGTGCAGAGCATGGAGTATGTGCTGGTTCCGTTTCTCCTTCGGGTATTGCAGCTTGCCGATCAGCTTTCCGTTTCCGCCGTTGCAAGGGGCGCGGAGCGTCCGGGCGTGCGCGGCAGCTATTATGAGAAAAGGGGCGGGGCGCGGGATCACATCGCGGCAGCCGCATGTGCGCTGGTCACGGCTTCCTATTTGGTTTTGGAAAGGAGCATGGCATGATCGATCTTACACACGCTTCCTTTCAATACGAAAACTCGGACAGAGGCGTGCGGGACATTTCCCTTTCGGTAAAAGGCGGCGAATGCGTCGTGCTGACGGGGCTCTCCGGCTGCGGTAAGACCACCGTGACAAGGCTTGTCAACGGGCTTGCGCCGTCCTATTACCCCGGAGCCTTCAGCGGAAGCGTGAGGATAGCCGGCAAGGACATATCAAGGCTTTCCACATGGGAGATCGGGCGTTTGGTGGGAAGCGTTTTTCAGGACCCCAAAAGCCAGTTCTTTTCCTCTGAGCTTGCCGGAGAGGTGGCCTTTCCCTGCGAGAATTACGGTCTGTCCGCCCGGGAGATACGGGAGAGGACGGATGCCGCCATAGAGGCATTGCAGCTGTCCCGTTTGAGGGACAGGGCAGTTGACGTCCTCTCAAGCGGAGAAAAGCAGCGGGCGGCTATTGCGTCCGTATATGCCATGAAGCCAAAGGTCTTTGTGTGCGACGAGCCGACGGCCAACCTCGATGCCGCCGGGACGAGGCAGCTTGCGCAGACCCTCCGGCAGCTCAAGGAGCAGGGCTTTACCCTGCTCATCGCGGAGCATCGGATCGACTGGCTGATGGGGATCGCAGACCGCTTTTTGTATCTGCGGGACGGCAGAATAGCGGCCGAGTATGCACCGGAGAATTTGCGCCTTCTGCCAGAAGCAGACATCTTAGGCATGGGTCTGCGCTCTCCACACGAGGGAAAGGGCCTTCCCGCTCCCTCCGTATCGGACGAAAGCCCTGCCGTCTTGAGGACAGCAGGGCTCTCGAAAAGAATACGCAGAGAAGTTATTTTTGAGGACATTTCGCTGTCCGTTCCAGAGGGCAAAGTGACCGCCATAACGGGGCAAAACGGCGCGGGGAAAACCACCCTTGCGCAGATCCTCTGCGGGCTGGCGAAGCAGACAAGGGGGCGTATCCTGATAGACGGGGAAAAAGCAAGAGCGGCAGTCCGGCGCAGGGAGATCTATTACTGCGGCAACGACACGTCAACACAGTTTTTTACGGCAAGCGTGGCGGAGGAGCTGCTGCTGAATACCGGATTGACGGAAGAAAACAAAGACCGTGCCAGACATTTGCTGAAAGAGTTTGACCTTTACGAGTACAGAGATGCGCACCCGTCCACCCTGTCCGGCGGGCAGAAGCAGCGCCTTGCCATCGCCTGCGCCATCTTTTCCGGCCGCAGGATATTGATACTCGACGAGCCTACCAGCGGCCTTGACGGGCAGAATATGCGCCTGATCGCGGAGAGGCTGAAAAGCGAAGCGCAGAACGGCAGAACCATTCTCGTGATCACCCACGACAGGGAACTGATCGAGAGCTGCTGCGATAACGTTGTGGAGGTCGGTACAAAGCCCAGCGAGGTACAGTGAACACCTTTTGCCATTGAGCCAAAGCGGGGCAAATGCACGAATGTTAGAATGACATTGACTATTATTGACGAGAAAACTCTGTTGTATTAGAATATCCTTATGATGGTAAGTGTAAGTACCCTCCAATTAAGGAGTGATATACAAGGAGTAAACCATGAAAAAGCTAATATGCGTTATGACCCTCGTGTGCATCGGAATTCTTCTGGTATCGTGTGGGTCAAAACGCCTTGACAATCCCAAGGCACAGTTTATTCGGGATTTTGGATTGAATATTGAAAAGGAAGACTGTGTGCTTGAGGAACTCTTCAATAACTATGAAGGGGTTCCTTATGAGGGAATAGCACTATATAAGCTGACCGTTGGGGAGGACGTGCGTCAGGCGTTCCTGCAATGGGAACGCTTTCCCCTCCCCGAAGCGGCTGAGAACTTTCTGGAGAGCCTTTCCGCCTATGTGGAACTGCCCTCGATCACGGACGGCTACTGGAAAATGGTGGATCGAAACCCGGGAACGAGCGCATACACAAATGTTTCCCTGTGCGTATACGATGGGGCAACGGGTGCCGCATACCTCTTGACAATGGACATCTAACGATAAGCAGCAGTCCCCCGGACGTTTCATTGTCCGGGGGACTGCTGCTTATATCGTGATCGAAACGCGGCACGGAATTTCCGGTTGATGCAGCCCACGCTGCCTCAGTTCACAAACGATGCGTTACCCAGCCGGTAGTACCGGCAGCCGTCCTCCTCGTACCATTCAAACGTACCCACCACGGTGATCTCTGCCCCCAGCTCTGGATACTCATCGGGATAGACGGGCTTTCCGGCGAGGGCAAACTCCAGCCCCTGTGCGCAGCAGGCGGTGGCGTCGGCGATCATGCAGGCGAAGAACATTTTGTCCGGGATAAAAGCACCGTTTTCGTCGGTGGCCTGGTATATGGTGAACTGCCCCTGCATTTTGACGGTTTTTCCTATGTAGTTATCCGGGAAGGAGATCATGCTGTTGACCTCAGAATAGACCATGATGCCGCTGAGTGTGGTCAGGTCAATGTCGACCGCGGCGGTGCCTTCTGCATCCTCCGCAGCGGGCTTTTGCACGGTATCCTCATGGCCGCAGGCGGCGAGAGTGCAGAGCAGCAGGGCTGCCAACAGCACGCAAAATAGTTTTTTCATCTGCGAACACCTCCCAATACCGTGCCTGCCAGCCATGACAGACCGAAAGCGCCGATCTGAACGGCGACGATGGTGGAGCCTACCGGCGTACCGGCGAGAATGGACGCCAGAATACCGAGCAGCGCACAGAAAACCGAAAGGACTGCCGCGCAGATGGTCACGCTGCGAAAGCTCTTGAACATCCGCATGGCGGACAGCGCCGGGAAGATCACCAGTGCGGAGATCAGCAGGGAACCCACAAGGTTCATCGCCAGCACGATGATGACCGCAACGACGACGGCGATCAGCAGATTGTAAAGCCCCGCCCTCGTGCCGGTCGCCCTTGCAAAGCTCTCGTCAAAGGTCACGGCGAAGATCTTATTGTAGAATAGGATGAACACCGCCACGACCAGCACCGACATTCCCACGCACAGCCATACCTCTGCGGGGGACAGCGTCAGAATGGAGGTGGAGCCGAACAGCGTGCTGCACACATCGCCCGAAAGATTGGACGAGGTGGAAAAAATGTTCATCAGAAGATAGCCGACGGCCAGCGAGCCTACGGAGATCATGGCGATGGCGGCATCGCCCTTGATCTTCGTGTTCTGTCCGGTGCGCAGGAGCAGCACGGCGCTGAGGATGGTAATGACCATGACAAGGGGCATTTTGTTGGTGATCTGCAGCACGGCGGCAATCGCCATTGCGGTTACCGATTCTTCGGTGAGCGAAAATGTGCAGAATACGTCTTTTGACCGCTATTACAAGTCGGAAAAGTACGTGGATGTGCACACACGTCTGAGCGGCG
>OHRQ01000490.1_pt1 | contig 19608 bp, 19 predicted proteins | sample 1578471 | NCBI WGS metagenome assembly OHRQ01 (sample SAMEA3879602, study PRJEB24766) | human gut metagenome | biome: human-associated habitat; feature: feces | place: USA | collected 1985/1987 | reverse complement strand
TTTTAGAGGCGCTTTTTTAGAGGCGCTTTAGCGTTGTACCGATACATTTATTGCGGTTGCCCGACCGGTGGATGCCGATGAAACCGCAATAAGCGGAACGGATAAATCCGTTCCCTACGAGCGATAGATTTGAGTTCCGGCAAAACCGCGACACGGGCGATCAATGATCGCCCCTACGGCTATGGATTTTTGTGCCGACAAAGTCACAACAAACGGAACGGGCAAGCCCGTTCCATACAAGGGTGCGTCCTAAAATTCAGCAACGCACTTACGTTGCGCGAGGCAGCCACAGTTTTCTCCGCGCCCTCGAACCGGGCAACAAAAGCCTTTGCCGCATTCACGTTGTGCGAGGCAGCCATGGTTTTGCACGCACCCTCGACACCGGGCTACCGCAATATGCGTATCCGTAGGTGCCCCAATGCGCCACTAAAAAAACACGAACGACCATAGTCGTTCGTGTTTTTTCCATAATTAAAGAAGAGAGGTGTAGATGTGAACAAAAGCTCGCACTGTGTTGATTTTTTCCCGACGGCGTCCTGAACCGCCGCCGGGGGCTTATCACATATTGATGGAGGCTTTTTGTGATTTTAATTTACTACTTCCGCGATAGGATTTCAGCTCCAAAACGGCTCTCTCCAGCTCCAAACGGGCAAAGTTAGTCCGCCGGGCGCATTTTTTCCATTGCCGCGACGTGCTGTTTGATCGCGAGGAAGGACTCGTCGCTTATGATGTGCTCCATCTTGCACGCATCCTCGGCCGCGGTCTCGGCGCTGACGCCGAGCATCTCGAGATATCGGGTCAGCAGCGTGTGGCGCTCGTAGATCTTCGCAGCGACCTCGACGCCGGACTCGGTGAGGCTCAGATGCCCCAGCTCGTCGGAAACGAGATAGCCGCCGCTTTTAAGCAGCCCGACCGCGCGGCTGACGCTCGGCTTGGAATAGCCCATGTACTCGCCGACATCTATCGCGCGTACATCCTTATACTTTTGGGACAAAATATATATCGTTTCGAGATACATCTCACCCGATTCCTGCAAATTCATTTGATCTTCTCCAATGCTTACAATAATACAATATAAAATATAGCACAACACTTAAACAAATTCAAGGAAATACTTAATCCCTACAAGGCGAGTAGGATAATATGCACAATTTTGACGGTTAGCGAATGCTAACTAATTGTGCAAGTCACCAAACCTTGTGACAGGGGCTTGACAATGGCAAAATAAGTGCTATTATTCATGGCAGTTAGTGAGAGCTAACTTTAATTTAGCCCCACGGTTAGCGGACGCTAATCAAAAAGGAGAAAGGATATAGAATGATGCCTTTAACATTAGCGGCAGTCGGCGAGGATAACACAATCCAGCGTATCGCCGGCAAGCCTGAGGTGAAAAAGCACCTCGAAAACCTCGGCTTTGTCGTCGGGGGCAATGTAAAAGTCTTAACTGCCGTTGGCGAGAATGTCATCGTCAAGGTAAAAGAAGCCAGGATCGCAATAAGCGCGGAAATGGCTCAGAAAATATATGTGTGAGGAGCAGAAACATGAAGACTCTGAGAGACGTTAAGATCGGCGAGACCGTGACCGTCAAGAAGCTCCATGGCGAGGGCGCGATAAAGCGCCGCATCATGGACATGGGAATTACCAAAGGCGCCGAGGTCTATGTCCGCAAGGTCGCTCCCCTGGGCGATCCCATTGAGCTCACCGTCCGCGGCTATGAGCTTTCTCTGCGCAAGGCAGATGCAGAAAAGATCGAGGTGGAATAATGGAAAAGAACATTAAAATTGCCCTTGCGGGCAACCCGAACTGTGGTAAGACCACACTGTTCAACGCGCTGACCGGCTCGAACCAGTTCGTGGGCAACTGGCCCGGCGTCACCGTTGAGAAAAAGGAAGGCAAGCTCAAGAAGTTTGACGGCGTAACGGTCGTTGACCTTCCGGGCATCTATTCGCTTTCTCCGTACACCCTCGAGGAGGTCGTCGCGCGTAACTTCCTGCTCGGCGAGCGCCCCGATGCAATACTCAACATCATCGACGGCACCAACCTCGAGCGTAACCTTTATCTGACCACTCAGCTCACCGAGCTGGGCATCCCCGTTGTCGTTGCGGTCAACATGATGGATATCGTGCGCAAGAACGGCGACGTTATAAACATTAAGGAGCTGTCCCATCAGCTCGGCTGCAAGGTCATGGAGATCTCCGCGCTCAAGGGCGACGGCATTTCCGAGGCCGCTGCGGCTGCGGTCGATGCCGCGAAAAACGGCAAGACCATCCCCATGCACTCGTTCTCCGGCGTTGTCGAGCACGCAATCGCTCACATCGAGGAGGCCGTCCTGCACGAGCTGCCCGAAGAGCAGCAGCGCTGGTACGCAATCAAGATCTTCGAGCACGATGACAAGGTACTTGCAAAGCTCGCCATCAAGCCCGAGATCATGCAGCACATCGACGCGGACATCAAGGCCGCCGAGGATGAGCTTGACGACGATGCCGAGAGCATCATCACCAACGAGCGCTACCTCTACATAGCATCCATCATCAAGGCATGCTACAAGAAGAAAAACGCCGGCAAGCTCACCGCTTCCGACAAGATAGATAAGATCGTCACCAACCGTTGGCTGGGCCTGCCGATCTTCGCGGTAGTCATGTTCTTTGTCTACTGGGTCGCAATGGTCGCCGTCGGCGCACCGGCTACCGACTGGGCAAACGACGGTGTGTTCGGCGACGGCTGGCACCTGCTGGGCATCGGCTCTGCCGACTATAACGACACGAACGACGAATACACCGCAGCTATCCAGGCAGTCAGCGCGTTCCTCGGCGAGGATGTTGACGTTGAAGCAGACGACTTCGACGCAGACGCACTGCTTGCCGATATGAAGGCTCTCCAGACCACCGACAAGACCGCAACCGTTGACGTCGAGGATGAAGAGACCCTCGCGATCAACACCATGACTGCTTATTATGACGCACTTCCCGAAGGCGCTGACAAGATGGACGACGTTGTCCAGATGACCTATGTTGATGCAGTTGCCTACCTCGAGGAAAACGGCTTTGACGCTCCCGATCCTGCTGATTTCGGCGTATGGGTACCGGGCATCCCCGTTCTCGTCGGCGACGGCCTTGACGCTGCAAACGCAGCCCCCTGGCTCAGCGGCCTTATCAACGACGGTATCGTAGCCGGTGTCGGCGCGGTCCTCGGCTTCGTTCCCCAGATGCTCGTCCTGTTCCTCATGCTCGCCTTCCTCGAGGCCTGCGGCTACATGGCGCGTATCGCCTTCGTTCTTGACCGTGTGTTCCGCAAATTCGGCCTCTCCGGCAAGAGCTTCATCCCCATGCTCATCGGCGTCGGCTGCGGCGTTCCGGGTGTCATGGCTTCCCGTACCATCGAAAACGAGCGTGACCGCCGCATGACGATCATGACCACGACCTTCATCCCCTGCGGCGCAAAGGTTCCGTTCATCGCAATGATCGCCGGCGCACTGTTCGGCGGCAGCGCATGGGTATCCACCTCGGCATACTTCATCGGCATGGCGGCTATCATCTGCTCGGGCATCATGCTCAAGAAGACCAGACGCTTTGCAGGCGACCCGGCTCCCTTCGTTATGGAGCTTCCGGCATACCACATGCCCACCCTCGGCAACGTTCTCCGCTCCATGTGGGAGCGCGGCTGGTCCTTCATCAAGAAGGCAGGCACCATCATCCTGCTCTCGACCATCTTCGTATGGTTCACCACCTACTTCGGCTGGGTCGACGGCACATTCCAGATGCTCTCCGAGGATCAGATCGACTCCTCCATCCTTGCCAAGATCGGCAACGCGATCGCCTGGATCTTCAGCCCGCTCGGCTGGGGCAACTGGCAGGCAACCGTCGCATCCATCACCGGCCTTGTCGCAAAGGAGAATATTGTCGGTACTCTCGGCATCCTCTACGGCGGCGGCGACGGCACCGTTTACCAGAACATCGCAGCAGCCTTCACCGGCATAACCGCATACTCCTTCCTCGTGTTCAACCTCCTGTGCGCTCCCTGCTTTGCAGCAATCGGCGCAATCAAGCGCGAGATGAACAACCGCGGCTGGACCTGGTTTGCCATCGGCTATCAGTGCGGATTTGCTTACTGCATCGCCCTGATGATCAATCAGTTCGGCAGCGTTTTCGTCGGCAAGACCAACGTCATCGGCCTGATCTTCGCAGTCGCGATCCTGGCACTTATGATCTACATGCTCTTCCGTCCCTACAAGGAAGCTGAGACCCTCAGCACCAAGGAAGCCGTAGGCGCAAAATAAGCAGCATAACTTAAAAACATAACTTAACGAATAATTTTCAAAGGAGGAATAAGCAATGCTGGAATGGTTAACGGCCAATCTCGGAACGATACTGATAAGCGCCGGACTTATCGTCATCGTGGCGCTCATAATCCGGTCGATCGTCAGGGATAAGAAGGCAGGCATATCCTCCTGCGGCGCAAAATGCGGCGGCTGCGGAGCCTGTGCCATGGCCGGGAAATGCCACGGCGGCTCCGGCTGCGGCGGCAGCGCCCTCAGGGATGTTAAAAACCTGAAGCATCAGAACACCTAAAATTCTGACGGGAGGTGCATTCTTTCCCCAATATGCACCTCCCGATTTTACAAACAGGAGTAAGTGATGACTAACCCCAAGCTTGCGGTTTCCGCCTCGGTGGTTCGATATCTTCTCGCCCTCGATGCGCTCAAGGGCGCCGGCGGAATAAGGACGACCGACGTTGCGCGATATCTCAACATCAAAAAACCGAGTGCGCACACGATGCTCAACAATTTAAAAGACGCCGAGATCCTGACGAAGGATGAGCTTGGCATAGCGCACCTGACAGGCTACGGAGTTGAGCTTACGCAGCAGTGCCGACGCTATTACAGCGCCGTTGCCGCGACTCTCGCGCGCACTCTGCCGCCTGCGGCAGATATAAAAAATGCAGCATGCACCCTTGTGGCGGAGCTTGACGAGCAGGTGCTCGAGGAGCTGTGCGCCCGATGCGGCGCGGAAGGGACACTTAATGTATCTTGAGATCCGTGATCTTCACAAATCCTTCGGCAGCGGAGACAGCCGCTGCGAGGTACTCCGCGGCATAAGCTGCGGCATTGAAAAAGGACACATATGCGTCTTGCTGGGGCCGTCCGGCTCCGGCAAATCGACGCTTCTGAATATAATCGGCGGCATCGAAACTGCCGACTCGGGCAGCATCGGCATCGGCGGACAGAAGATCGCCGCGATGAGCCAAAGGGAGCTTTCGCTGTATCGCCGCAAGCACCTGGGCTATGTTTTCCAGTCGTATAACCTCATCCCGAACCTGACGGTCAAGGAAAACATCGAGGTCGGCGCGTATCTTGCCGATAAGCCCCTGCCGACGGAGGATATCCTCAAAACGCTCGGCCTGTGGGAGCACCGTGACAAGGTGCCCTCGCAGCTTTCCGGCGGCCAGCAGCAGCGAACGGCCATCGGCAGGGCGATAATCAAAAACCCCGACATCCTGCTGTGCGACGAGCCGACGGGCGCGCTTGACTACAAAACCTCCAAGGAGATACTCGATCTCATTGAGCGCGTGAACAAAAAATACGGAAACACCGTTATCCTTGTCACGCATAACGACGCCATAAAGCGCATGGCCGACCGCGTTATCCGCCTGCGCGACGGTATGATACGCTCGGATGAGCTAAACGCCGAGAAGCTCAGTGCAATGCAGCTCGACTGGTAAGGGGGCGCGGACGCTTGAAAAATCCACTAAGCCGCCGCCTGCTGCGCGAGCTGCGGCAGGATATCGGCAAATACATCGCCCTGTTTCTGTTTTTGATGCTCACAACGGGCTTTATCTCGGGCTTTCTCGTCGCCGACGGCAGCATGGTCAGGGCATATGACGAAAGCTTTGAAAAATACAATATCGAAAGCGGCCACTTCATCCTTGAGGATAAGCTGCCGGACGAGACGAAAGCAAAGCTTGAAGCTGCCGGGGTTTCGGTGTATGAGCTTTTTTACAAGGAAGCAACGCTCAATAACGAAAATACCGTGCGCATTTTCCAAAACCGCAGCGAGGTCAATAAGACCGACGTGCTCGAAGGCCGCCTGCCCGAGAGTAAGGGCGAGATAGCCGCCGACAGACTGTATCTTGAAAATAACGGCCTTACGATCGGCGATGAGCTTGCCGGGCTTAAAATAACGGGCGCCGTCGCACTGTCGGACTATTCGGCGCTGTTTAAAAACAACACCGACATGATGCTCGACGCGAACAAATTCTGCGTCGCCGTCGTGACGCCGGAGACCTTCGGCGAAATTGACGAAAACGTTCACCTGTGCTATGCTTGGCTCAATAACGACAAAACGCTCAGCGATGAGCAGTGCCGCGATAAATCCGACGAGCTTGGCGAGATCCTCGCTGCCGACTGCGGCATAAGCGATATCGTCGAGAGAAGCGAAAACCAGGCGATAAGCTTCACCGGCGAGGATATGGGCGGCGATAAGGCAATGATGACGACGCTTTTGTACGTCGTGATCGTCATTCTCGGCTTTGTGTTTGCGATAACCACGCGCTCGACGATCGAGCAGGAATCCGGCACTGTCGGAACGCTGCTTGCCTCGGGCTACACAAGGGGCGAGCTTATCCGCCATTACATGACGATGCCCATTATCGTCACGCTCATTGCCGCCGTGATCGGCAACGTGCTCGGCTACACGGTGTTTAAAAACGTGTGCGCGGCGATGTATTACCACAGCTACTCACTTCCGACCTACGTCACCGTCTGGAGCGCCGAGGCGTTTGTGAAAACAACGCTCGTTCCCTGCGTGCTCATCGCGCTGACGGTTTACCTCGTGCTTTGGCGCGTGATGCGCCTGCCGGTGCAGAGCTTTCTGCGCCATGATCTGCGCGTGCGAAAAAAGCAGTTCGTTCCGCGCCTCAAGTCCGGCGGCATAACCGAGCGCTTCCGCAAGCGCGTGATTTTGCAGAACCGCAGCGCCTACATAACGCTGTTTGTCGGCATCCTGTTTGCAAACATCCTGCTGCTGTTCGGCCTTATCATGCCGCCGGTGCTGGATAATTTCAAGACCGAGGTGCTCGAAACAAAGTTTGCCGACTATCAGTACATCCTCAAGACCCCGACGCTTACGGAAAACGAAAGCGCCGAGCCCTTCTGCCTTGCCTCACTTGAATACGACGATGAGGAGATCAGCGTTTACGGCATAAAGGCAGACTCAAAATATGCCGATTTTTCTTATCTCCCGGCGCACAGGGATAATATCCTCGTATCCGAGGGCTTTTTGGAAAAGTACGGTCTCTCCGCCGGCGATAAGATAACGCTGCACGAAAAATACGGCGATAAGGAGTACACCTTCAACGTGTTCGGCACCGCCGACTACGCCGCCGGGCTTGCCGTTTTCATGGACAAGACGAGCTTTAACGAGAACTTTGACCTCGATATGCGCTTTTTTAACGGCTATTTTTCAAACGAAAGGCTCACCGATCTTGACCCCGAGGCCGTGTCCACAGTTATAACCGAGCACGATCTCACCGTTATTGCCGATCAGCTGACCGATTCGATGGGCTTCATGTTCCCACTCATGTGCGGATTTTCGCTTGCGCTGTATATGCTTTTGGTGTATCTGCTCTCAAAAATGATAATCGAGAAAAATGCGCAGAGCATATCCATGCTCAAGATCCTCGGCTACACGCCGCGCGAGATAAGCTCGCTTTATAACTCGGCAACGGCCATCGCCGTCGGCGTGTCGCTCATCGTGACGATCCCGATCTCGGCGCTCATCATGAAGTGGCTGTTTTACTACTACATGCATGAAATGAGCGGCTGGGTCTCGTTCTATATCGCGCCGTGGATATGGCCGGCAATGCTCGGCCTCGGCGCGGCGGCATATTTCATCGTTCATCTTATACAAACAAAACGCCTTGGAAAGATCCCCTTGGCGCAGGCACTGAAGAATATGGAGTGATATTTATGCAATACGTTATTTTCGGTATTATTCTCATAGCTTTTGCCGTGTTTGTGATCAAAAGCTACGCAAAAAAGCTTGCCGCCGGCTGCTGCGGAGCGGGCGGCGATACGGCCAAAAAGGTGAAGGTAGCGGATAAAAACAAGGCGCACTATCCCTACGCTGCGACCCTCACCGTTGACGGCATGATGTGCGCGGCCTGCGAAACGCGCGTTGAAAACGCCCTCAATGCCATCGACGGCGTGTGGGCAAAGGCAAGCTCCGGCGCGGGCCGGGTGGATGTTCTCATGAAAGCCCCCGTCGATGAGGACACCCTGCGCAAGACGATAAACGATCTTGGCGTTTACACTCTGATGAAAGCGGATATCCACGATGCAAAGCAAAACTGAGGCATACTCCGGCGCCGAGGGCAGCTACCGCGTTACAAGCTACAACGTTTTCCCCGGCATCGAGCTTATCTACAACGACATAAGCCTTTATGAGCACGACTTCCGCCCCGAGGAGGGCAAGGCGCTGCTCGAGATCCACCACTGCCGCTCGGGGCGCATGGAGTGCAGGATCGGCGCGGACTTTTTCTACCTCGCGCCGGGCGACCTGTCCATAAGCCTTTCCGACGGGGCGATATCCCATTCAAGCTTCCCGACCGGGAGCTACGAGGGCGTGACGATACGCATAAACGGCAAGGACGCGCCGCGCTGCCTGTCCTGCTTCCTTGCAGACGTCAACGTTCAGCCGGATGCGCTGCGCGAAAAATTCTGTCCGCAGGGGCAGTGCTTCGTCGCGCGCTCGTCGCAGGCCATCGAGCACATCTTCTCCGAGCTTTACAGCGTGCCCGAGAGCATACGCAAGGGCTATTTCAAGGTCAAGATCCTTGAGCTTCTGCTGTTTTTGAGCGCAATGGAGCTGGACAGCTCCGCCCTTGCCGAGCGCAGGATATCCAACACTCAGGTCGAGCTTGCAAAGCGCATCGGCGCGTATCTTTCCGCGAATATGGACAGGCGCATAACGCTCGAGGAGCTGTCAAACAGCTTCCACATGTCGCAGTCGGCGCTGAAGTCCTGCTTCCGCGCGGTTTACGGCGAGTCCGTTTATTCCTACATCCGCGCACAGAAAATGCAGTGCGCAGCGGCCGATCTCCGGCGCTCGGAAATGAGCATCATGGAGATAGCCGGGCGCTACGGCTATGATAACGGCAGCAAATTTGCCAAGGCATTCCGCGATACCGTCGGCATGAGCCCGACGGAGTATCGAAATGCGGGATAGACAATTTGTATTATATGTGGTATATTAAAGCTGAGTAAGTATTTGCTCAACTTTAATATCTATATGATTAAAAAAAGGAGTAGATAATTATGAAGTTCCATATTGAAGACACCGCAAAAATGTTCGGCTACGGCGTACTGTTCGGCACTGCCGGCATCAAGATCCTCAGAAGCCGCGACGCAAAAACGCTTTACACCCACGTCACCGCCGCCGTTCTTCGCGCAAAGGACTGCGTAATGCAGACTGCCGACGATATCCGCTGCGATTGCCAGGATATCTATGCAGGAGCAAAGAACATCAACGAGCGCCGCGCAGAGGAAGAGGCTGCGGCAGTCATCGAAGCGACCGAGGCAGAGTAATGAAATGCAAAATTCTCAGCGAAATTGACGGCAGAATGCGCGTGCGTCTTTTCATGCCGCGCATGAGCCTAAAGCAGGCCGACATCGTTGAGGAATATCTCGGCGCTGTCGCCGGAGTCAAAAGCGTCAAGGTGTTCGACCGCAACTGCGACGTCGTCGTTGAATACTCCGACCGCGCAGCCGTCGTTTCGGCGCTTTCGGGCTTTTCGTTTGAAACCTGCGGCATAACCGAACCCAAGCCCACCGGCCGCGAGCTAAACCGCGAATATCAGGATAAGCTCGCCGGCGTCGTAATGCGCAGGGTGCTGAAAAAAGCGCTGCTTCCGGCGCCGTGGCGCGCGGCTATCTGCGTTGCAAAATGCTCGCAGTATTTTGCGCGCGGCGTAAAGTCGCTGTGGCATAAGCGGCTCGACGTTGCCGTCCTCGACGCAACGGCCATAACCGTTTCCGTTCTGCGCGGCGATACCGACACCGCGTCGTCTATAATGTTCATGCTCAAGATCGGCGATATCCTCGAGGAGTGGACGCACAAGAAGTCCGTTGACGATCTTGCGCGCACCATGAGCCTGAATGTTGACAAGGTGTGGGTCAAGCTTGGCGATACCGAGGAGCTTAAAAACATCTCCGACGTCAATGTCGGCGACGATATCATCGTGCGCATGGGCAGCATGATCCCGCTTGACGGCAAGCTCGTTTCCGGCTCTGCCGCGGTAAACCAGTCGTCCATGACCGGCGAGAGCATGCCCGTTCGCAAGGAGGTCGGCAGCTATGTCTACGGCGGAACGGTCGTCGAAGAGGGCGAGTGCGTCATAAGGGTCGAAAAAAGCCTCGGCAGCGGCCGCTACGACAGGATCGTCCACATGATCGAGGACTCGGAAAAGCTCAAGAGCGACACCGAGTCGCAGGCGTATCACCTTGCCGACAGGCTCGTGCCGTACAGCCTCGGCGCAACGGCGCTGACATGGCTGATAACGCGCAACCCGACCAAGGCGCTTGCCATACTCATGGTCGATTTCTCCTGCGCGCTGAAGCTTTCCATGCCGATAGCGGTGCTTTCGGCCATGCGCGAGAGCGGCGCAAACGGCATCTCCGTCAAGGGCGGCAAGTTCCTTGAGGCCATCGCCAAGGCCGACACCGTCGTTTTCGACAAAACCGGCACGCTCACCCACGCAAGCCCCGAGGTCGCCGATATCATAACCTTCGGCGGACACGAGCAGAACGTTACGTTCGGCGGCCGCCGCGAGGACGATATGCTGCGTCTGGCTGCCTGCCTCGAGGAGCACTATCCGCACTCGATAGCAAACGCCGTCGTTAACGAAGCCGTTGTGCGCGGTCTTAACCACGACGAGCGCCACTCCAAGGTCGAGTACGTCGTCGCCCACGGCATCCACAGCACCGTTGACGGTCAAAAGGTCGTCCTCGGCAGCCACCACTTCGTTTTCGAGGACGAGGGCTGCACCGTACCGGATGATGAGCGGGATAAATTTGCCTCGCTCCCCACGCAGTATTCGCACCTTTACCTTGCGATAAGCGGCGTTCTGGCGGCGGTCATCTGCATCGCCGATCCTCTGCGCAGCGAGGTGCGCGGCGTTATGGATTCCCTGCGCGCGCTGGGGCTTGACAAGCTCGTCATGATGACCGGCGACAGCGAGCGCACCGCGGCTGCCGTTGCAAAATATGCCGGCGTTGACGAATACTACGCCGAGGTGCTGCCCGAGGACAAGGCCGCGTTCATCCGCGCCGAGCACGAAAAGGGCCGCAAGGTCATCATGATCGGCGACGGCGTGAACGATTCGCCGGCGCTCAGCGAGGCCGACGCAGGCATTGCAATGTCCGACGGCGCGGCCATCGCGCGCGAGATCGCCGACGTCACCATCTGCTCGGACGATCTTGAGAGCCTCGTCACCCTCAAGCGCATTTCCGACGGCCTCATGCAGCGCATCCACGCAAACTATCGCTTCATCATTTCCTTCAACACCGGACTCATCGTCCTCGGCGTCGCCGGCGTTCTTCCACCCTCGACCTCGGCCCTTCTGCACAACATCTCCACATTGGCAATAGGGCTTCGCAGCATGCGCAACCTGCTGCCGTGACGTGTCTTTTGTGTTCATGCATCGTTAAACCCCTTGGAAATACAAAAAGTATTCCCATCGGGGTTTGCCTTGCCTGAACGCAAAATCCACAGCCACGGGTGACGCGTCTTTTGTGCTGGTACTGCGTTGAAGCTCTCGGAGATACACAAAGTATTCCCATCGGGGTTTGCCTTGCCTGAGCGCAAGACCCACAGTCACGGGTGACGTGCTTTTACGCTCAGGCTGCGTTGAAAATGGGGCAGAAAAGAGAAAAATCAAATATGTCTGTTTGGAGCCTTGTTCATTCCTTTTGGAGCGGATAAGGCTCCGTTTTTTATGGCATAATAAATACACAGTAAAACGATAGGATATAGTGTAGAATTTTGACGAGACATCACAAAGCCGGGGCTTTGTGATGTGGAGGATAAAATGAGCGACGAATTGGTAGTTTCGCAGTGCGCGCCGACGCTTGCGGGACTAAAAACCGCGAATATGTTTTCCGCCGAGTACGAAAGCCGCGAGGAAGTCACGGCCGAGCTGCGGCGGCTCAACGCCGTGCTCGTTCCGAGGGGACTGCGCATCGTGCCCATGCGGTTCATGCAAAGCCGCGTGCTTTTATATCTCTATCGTCCCGAGGCGCTGCGGCGCGACCTTGCCGACAGCGCGGCGCAGGATATTCTGCGCGAGTGCGGCTACGGCAAATGCAGCCGCGCCGAAAGCTGCCTGAGCTGCCTTATAGGCAGGCTCAGAAACAACGCCGATTTTCCGCACGAGGTCGGCCTGTTTCTCGGCTATCCGCCCGAGGACGTGCGCGGCTTCATCGAAAACCGCGCCTCCGGCTTCAAGCTCATCGGCTGCTGGAAGGTCTACGGCGACGTTGACGCGGCAAGAAAAAAGTTTGAAAGCTTCGAGAGCTGCACCCACCGCAGCCGCGGTAAGGCTCTCGATGAGATCATACAGTGAAAGGACGAATTTAAACATGAAAAAAGCAGTTGTATACTGGAGCGGCACCGGCAACACCGAGGCCATGGCAAAGGCAGTCGCCGAAGCGGCCGGCGCGGAGCTTTTCACCGCGTCCGAGTTCTCCGCGGCAAAGGCCGACGAGTTTGACGCGATAGCCTTCGGCTGCCCGGCAATGGGCGCAGAGGCGCTTGAGGAATCGGAATTCGAGCCTATGTTCGATGGCGTAAAGAGCCGCCTTGCCGGCAAGAAGGTCGCGCTTTTCGGCTCCTACGGCTGGGGCGACGGCGACTGGATGCAGATCTGGGAGGACGACTGCCGCGCAGCCGGCATTAACCTCGTCCATGAAAGCGTCACCTGCAACGGCGAGCCGGATGCTCAGGCGCTTGCAAAGTGCAAGGCCCTCGGCGCCGCGCTGTAAACACTCATAGATGCAAAAACTCTAAGGATTTTTCCTTAGAGTTTTTTAATTTTTTGTTAACAAACGCTTCACTCCATGGCGCGCGGAGAGTGGTATAATATAATTGTACGCTTGTATGGTTACATGGAGGGACAAAAATGAAGAAGTTCTCTTTTACTCAGCCGCTGACGCCGGATCTGTGCGGCAAGCAGCCTAAAATGCAGCCGCCTGCGGCGTTTTTGCTGTTTCAGAATGCAGCCAGCCTGCACGCCGAGGCCATCGGCAACGGCACCGCGGCGCTTGCCGAGCGCGATTGCTACTGGGTGGCGACGCACTCGAAGATCGATTTTTACAACGACGCGAATCTTTTGGACACGCTGACCGTTTCGACCTGGGTCAATCCTGCAAAGCCCAACGCCGTGCGCGGCTACCGTGGCTACGACATCTTCGTCGGCGATAAGCAGATCGCCGAGGGACTCACCGAGTGGGTCGTTTTAAACCGCGAAACGGGCTTTGTCCGCTTTTCCGAGTTCGGCTTCCCCGAGGGCTTTGGGTTTCAGGACTATGTCGCCTGCGGCGGCAAGCTCTGCCGCTTCCGCGATGAGTTTACCGATGATGACGAGGTCTATACCTTCACCGTGCGCACATCAAGTATTGATATAGGCCGGCACATGAACAACGTCGCCTATGTTCGCGCATTCCTCGACTGCTTCACCGCCGACGAGGTCGCGTCCATGCCCGTCAAGACCATGGAGGCGCGCTACATAACCGCCTGCATGGAGGGCGAGGAGCTTAAGATATTCAAAAAGCGCACCGACACGGGCTTTGTTCTCGGCGCTCGCCGCGCCGACGGCAAGTGCGCCGCGTTCCTCGGCATAACGCTTAAATAACGGCAAAAAATACGCTCCAGGCCGGTTGACGCAAGAAAACATACGGTTTTGAAAAGATCTTTTTCGCCCTGAGGTGTCCAAAGCCTTGAGAATACGTCAGTAATGCTCTGTGGCTTTGTCCTTGCAGGAACAAAAATCGCAGCTTCAAAACTGCAAAGCACCAAAAATGACGGAGCAAGTGCGAGGTCAAGGCGCGGCGGCGCAGGCATACTTTGTGTATACCAAGCCGTCGCAACGAAGACATTCGTGCTTGCTCCGCCATTTTGGGCGTGTGTTTTCTTGTGTCAGCCGGCCTTCTTGGGACGGATTTTTTTAATGCACGGCGGCGGTGCTCGGCTCGTCTGCGCGCTGATAGCACAGATAGTGGCCGAGTAGGCACAGCGGCACGGCTGCGAGCACGTCGAGGATCGAGTGCTGCTTCATGAACACCGTGGATGCGCAGATGAGCAGCGCCATGACGCACACGGCAAATTTCACCCACGGCTTTTGCAGCTTCCGGCAGTCGAGCAGGCCGAACATCGCAGCGACCGAGCCGAGAACGTGTATCGACGGGCAGACGTTCGTGTTCGTGTCAAAGGTATAGAACCAGCCGATGAACCGTGTCAGCGCGTTGTCGCGCGGAAACACCTCGGGCCGCAGGTTCTGGCATGTCGGGAACAGCAGGTAAATGACCATCGTTATCGTGTAGGTGCAGATGATAAAGCGCATCATCCGCTTAAACGCCGGAACGTCGAAGAAGAAGGTATACACCAATGTGCCTATCAGGTACACGAACCAAAACAGATATGGTATAAGGAACCATTCGCAGAATGGTATGGCGTCGTCAAACGCGCAGTGCATGACGTAGTACGAGCCGACGTGGTAAAACCGCTCGACGAACGAGAACATTATGCCGAACAGCGGCCAGAACAGCAGCAGCTTGACATGCCGGAACTCGTCGGTATTTATTTTGCTCAATCTAAAATTCCTATAATCCATCTTTTTAGAGGCGATTTAGCGCTGCTCCTATACATTTATATTGGTGCCCGGTTCGGGATAATGGTGGAAACCGTGCGTGCCTCGCGACCCAGTAGTGCAAGCTACGTTTTGCGCTTGCCCGGTTCGGGATAATGGTGGAAACCGTATTTGCCTCGCGTAACGCGAGTGCGATGCTGAATTTTGCGCCGCACCCATTGGCTCCTCTGTTAAGGGGAGCAGGCAGCTTTGCTGCCGAGGGGTTGAATAAAACCTATTAACTATCAGCTATCAGCTCTCCGCTGCGGCCACCGGTCGCTTGTAGGGAACGGATTCATCCGTTCCGTTGTGATGGTTTTGCCGGTAGTTCCCGGTCGTGCTGGCGCAAAAACCGTATCGGCACAATGTGAATGCGCAATCAAGAATCTGCGCCGTAGGCGCACACATTAATTATTCATTATTCATCATTCACTATTAATTCTCTGATTTATTAATTCTAATAAATCAGAGCAATCGCCTGCGGGCAGTTTTCAAAGCATATATCGCTGTGTGCGCCGCCGTTTTCGCCGTCGAAGGTCCATGTCTCCGGCTCATCGAAGATAAAGCGCGCCTTTTTTGTGTGCTTTATTATTATGTATTCGCTGCTCAGATCGTGGCTGAGCACCTTTGCCGCGAGCGTGGCCATGGCCGCCGCGTTGGGCAGTTTTTTTACGAGCACAAGCTCGTGCAGCCCGTCGCCCAGCTTTATCTCGTCACGCGGCAGGTCGATCAGACCGGCAACGGAGTAGGAGTTTGACATGCTGCCGTACAAAAACTCGCCGTCTATGCAGCCGTCGTCGTACTCGACTGTCACATGGCGGCTTTTGAGCGTTGAAAGGCTCTTGACCGCGCCCAGCAGATACGCCGCCTCGCCAAGCTGCTTCTTGGACTCCTGCGGAGTTGCGTAGCTGACCTCGGTGAACGCGCCGAAGGCCGCGACATAGTTGAAGTATCCTCCGTCGCGCCGTCCCTCGTCAAACTCGTGGGGTGTGCCGCCTATAAAATGCTGCGCACCGGCAAGAATGTCATTCTTCGGCAGGCCGATGGTGCGCGCAACGTCGTTTGCCGTGCCGATGGGGATATAGCCCACCTTCGGCCGCTCTGCAAGCGGCATAAGCCCGGCGATAGCCTCGGCAAGCGTGCCGTCGCCGCCCAGAACGAGCAGATACGGAAACGCGCCGGCATACTGCGTTGCAAGCTCGGTCGCGTGGCCGCGGCACTCGGTGAAATATAGGCTCACGGCGTACCCTGTGTCCGACAGCAGCCGCAGCGCATCCGGCAGCGACCTTTTGAAGCCGCCCTTGCCTGCGGCCGGATTTATTATCATCATTAGCGGAGTTTTCATCAAAAAAGCCGTCCTTTACGGTGGTTAAGCTGACGAGAGTCGAACCCATATCGGTTTTGACGGGCAGATTTTAGCCCATGCTGCGTTAAAGCACTCGACAATACGACAGCCCATCAAGACAAAAAAGGCGAAAATAGCCGGAAGGGCGCACTGACAGACGATATGGGTTCGGCTCTCGTCAGCTTTATCAATTTTATCACAAAATCTTCCCGGTTTCAACGTCTTATATTTGTTGAAATAATACGCAATGTATGTTATTGTATTGTTAGTATAGATGGGAGAGATTAAATGAATTATGTATTTCTTGGGGCGTTTGCCGCATTTTCCGCCGTGCACCTGTACGCAAGCTGGAAGTGCGACAAGATCCTGCGCGCCGTAACGAAGGTTTTTCTGCTGCCAACGCTGCTCGGATGGTATCTTACAACGGTTCAGATGCCACTTGATATCGTCATTGCCGCAGTGGCAACGAGCTGGCTGGGCGATGTCCTGCTGATATTTGGCACCGTTGGGTTTGCTGTCGGAGGATTCAGCTTTTTCATATCGCACCTGTGTTTCGCGGCGGCCTACTGCATGCACGTTGATTTTTCGCTCGTGCCCGTGTGGCTGATGATCCTTGCGGCAGCTGTGTACATTGCGGCGGTTGCACTGGTTTTCCGAGGACTTATCGGAAATGTGCGGCCGAAGAGCCTGTATGTCGGTATGATAAGCTACCTTATCATAAACGGGACTATGAACTGCTTTGCGCTGTTCCAGCTCGTGACGCTGCCGTGCTTTGCAACGGCCATAATGTATGCCGGCGCGATAAGCTTTTTCGTATCCGATTCGATTTTGTTTTACGTCCGCTTCCGGAAAGGCAGGCCGTTTAAAACGCACTTCGGAGTCATGCTTACATACCTGCTTGCGGAGTTTCTGATCGTTTCGGGATTTATCCTGCTGGCGGCATAAAACCGCATAAAAAACCGGCGTCGAATTTTCAACGCCGGTTTTTCTATATACTATTAACTATTACTTTTCGGCTGCAACGCTTGTCCTCTTGCCGACGGTAGAGCGCAGGATGAAGAGAACGACAATGGTCATTACGATGCCGATCGGCAGGCAGATCCACGCATTCTTAACAAAGCCTGCAATGATGAAGTTTACAAAGCTTATAAGGGCAACGGTCACTGCGTAGGGCAGCTGAGTCTGGACGTGCTCGATGTGGTTGCAGTTTGCGCCGGCAGAGGCCATGATGGTCGTGTCGGAGATGGGGGAGCAGTGGTCGCCGCAGACAGCGCCGGCGAGGCATGCGGAGATGCCGATCATCAGCAGAGGATCGCCGACCTTGAAGATGGGCAGAACGATGGGGATCAGTATACCGAAGGTGCCCCAGCTCGTGCCGGTCGCGAAAGCGAGCAGGCATGCAACGATGAAGATGATAGCCGGGAGCATGCTGAACAGACCGGCGGAAGCGGCCTTCATGACGCCCTCAACATAGGTTGCAGCGCCGAGCAGACCGGTCATGTTCTTCAGCGAGACCGCGAAGGTGAGGATGAGGATAGCCGGGACCATTGCGTTGAAGCCCTTGACTGCGCAGCTCATTGCGTCCTTGAAGGAGGTAACGCCGCGGCAGATCAGGTAGATGATGGTGAACACAAGTGCAACGAGCGAGCCCCAGGGCAGGCCGACGAATGCGTCCGTGTTGCCGAATGCGCCGACGAAGTCGCCCGCAACGCCGCTTTCGGGATCCCAGAAGCCGCCGACGTACATAAGGCCGATGATGCACATGATGATGAGAACGATGATGGGGATGAGCATATCCCACAGGGTTGCCTTGGTGCTTTCTACCTCCTCGTCGTTGCCGAGGGAGCCGAGGTTGCCCTTGAGTGCTTCAAGCTCGCTCTTTGCCATCGGGCCGTAGTCAAAGCCCATGACGATCATGCCGATTACGAACACGAAGGTCAGCAGGGAGTAGAAGTTGAAGGGGATTGCCTGGATGAAAAGCTGGATGCCGGAGATGCCGGAGTCGAGCTTTTCCGCAACGCCGGAGACTGCTGCCGCCCAGCTCGATACCGGGGCGATCATGCACACGGGAGCGGCCGTTGCGTCGATGATGTAAGCAAGCTTTGCGCGCGAGACCTTCTGGTTATCAGTCAGCGGACGCATGACCGAGCCAACGGTCAGGCAGTTGAAGTAGTCGTCGATGAAGATCAGAACGCCGAGGACGAAGGTGGCAAACAGCGTGCCTGCGCGGCTCTTGACGTGGCGCGCAGCCCACTTGCCGAATGCTGCGGCAGCGCCTGTGGAGTTAACAAGCGCGACCATGATGCCGAGGATGACGAGGAACATGAATATGCCCGCGTTATCCGAGATCGCCGGGGTGAAGCCCTCGGTGATCATCGCGTCAAGCGTGCCGACGGGGCTGAAGCCCGATACGAACAGCGCGCCGACGAGGATGCCGATGAACAGTGAGCTGTAGGTCTCCTTGGTGATCAGCGCAAGAACGATCGCGACGATCGGTGGGACCAGAGCCCAAAAGGTGTTTACAAATTCCATGATGTTTCTTCCCTTTTTCCTTTGAATTTTGAACAAAAAATCGAGCCATGACGCGATCATGACTCAACAGGAAAACATCTTGCCGGATCATGACAGCTCTCCGCATAAAGCGACAGTATGCAGAATATTCTCCTGCATCCCAGGCATCCGACCTCGGGAAAGCCGAACCCTTCGGCGATAGCCCCTTTCGCTTAACGCTTCCCGGCGTTTTAAACTAAGCTACTGATGGCGACCGCGCCTCTATCATGCCTTGTTCAATTGTACCTCTATTATATATGCATTTCAAACTTTGTCAAGTGTTTTTAGTGGCGATTTACCGCACCTACGAATACGTATATCTCCGGTTGCCCGACCGGAGACAATGGAGTAAACCGTATTTTTAGAGGCGCATTAAAATTTTACGGATACATTTATTGCAGTGTCCCGATTCGGGACATTTGAATAAACCGTAGTTGCCTCGCGTAACGTTAGTGCAGTGTTTAATTTTTGCACCGCACCCCTGTAGGGAACGGGCTTGCCCGTTCCGTTGCGATGGTTTCGTCGGCAGTTTCCGGTCGGGCTGACGCAAAAACCGTATCGGTATCAGTGCTGATGCGCCTCTAAAAAACCGCTTGCGGCAGATGAGGTGTTAATATATCCGCGCCGTAGGCGCTACATTGTTGCTATATGTAACGGTTTTGCCGGCACCAAAATCCATAGCCGTAGGGAACGGATTTATCCGTTCCGCGTGTCGCATCTACTGTCGCAGTTAATGCAGAGACACGCAGCAGAGGCTTTGCCTTTTGCCTTCCCCTGCGTAGCTTGAGGGGAAGGTGTCACCTTGGTGACGGATGAGG
>OHRQ01000484.1_pt1 | contig 19787 bp, 14 predicted proteins | sample 1578471 | NCBI WGS metagenome assembly OHRQ01 (sample SAMEA3879602, study PRJEB24766) | human gut metagenome | biome: human-associated habitat; feature: feces | place: USA | collected 1985/1987 | reverse complement strand
CAGATCCAGCTCTTTGGACGCTGTGAGGGCATCCTCAAAGAACATCTCGTAAAAAAGTACCATTTGGTATTGGTCAAATCGGTAAATCATTCAGAAATGAAATTACACCAGGTAACTTTATTTTCAGAACAAGAGAATTTGAACAAATGGAATTAGAATTCTTCTGTGAACCAGACAAAGATTTAGAATGGTTTGAATATTGGAAGAATTACTGCATCAACTGGTTACAGACACTTGGAATCAAAGAAGATGAGATGAGAGTGCGTGACCACGAGAAAGAAGAGTTATCTCACTATTCTAAAGCAACATCCGACATTGAATTTATGTTCCCATTCGGATGGGGTGAATTATGGGGTATCGCAGACCGTACAGATTACGACCTGACACAGCACCAGAATACATCAGGAGAGTCCATGGAGTACTTCGATGACGAGACAAAGGAGAAGTACATTCCATATGTAATCGAGCCATCACTTGGTGCTGACCGTGTTACACTGGCATTCCTGTGTGCTGCATATGACGAGGAGAACATCGGAACAGAGGAGAAGCCAGACATCCGTACAGTCCTTCATTTCCATCCACAGCTTGCACCAGTTAAGATTGGTGTGCTTCCACTTTCCAAGAAGCTCAACGAGGGTGCAGAGAAGATTTATGCAGAGCTTTCAAAGTACTATAACTGTGAGTTCGATGACAGAGGCAACATAGGTAAGAGATATAGAAGACAGGATGAGATAGGAACACCGTTCTGTGTAACATATGATTTCGATTCTGTTGAGGATGGAGCAGTCACAGTTCGTGACAGAGATACCATGGAGCAGGAGAGAGTCAAGATTGAAGATCTGAAGGCTTACTTTGAGAAGAAATTTGAATATTAATTGATGGTGTGACCGGAGATAATACGGGACACTGAATTTACAGGAGGCATTAAGATGCATAGTAAAGAGTTATTTTCAGAATACGAGGCAAATGTAAGATCATACAGCAGAAGTTTCCCAGAGATATTCACAAAGGCCAAGGGAGCCAAGATGTATGATGAGAATGGAAGGGAGTATATAGACTTCTTCGCAGGAGCAGGCGCGCTGAACTATGGTCATAACAATGATTATATAAAGGAGAAGGTTATTGATTACATCCAGAGCGATGGAATCATGCATTCTCTTGACATGATGACAGCACCAAAAGCTGAATTCATCGAGTTTTTTGAGAAAAAGGTTCTTGAGCCTAGAGGACTTGATTACAAGATCATGTTTGCAGGTCCTACAGGAACAAATGCCGTTGAGTCACTCTTAAAGCTTGCGCGTAAGGTTAAGAAGAGAGAGATGATCTGGGCATATATGGGTTGTTTCCATGGTATGACACTTGGTTCAATATCACTTACAAGTGATGCTGCAAGCCGTGCAGGAGCAGGCGTTGGACTTGACAACGTATACCACATTCCAGCTCCTTACATGTTCCCAGAGCTTGATACGATCAAGTTCATGCAGACACTTCTTGATGACGATCACTCAGGTGTTGAGAAGCCTGCAGCAATCTTTATCGAGACAGTACAGGCAGATGGCGGTGTAAATGTATTCTCAGTAGAGTACCTCAAGGCACTCCGTGAGTTCTGTGATAAGAACGACATCCTTATGGTTGTTGATGACGTACAGGTTGGCTGTGCAAGAACAGGTACATTCTTCTCATTTGAGAGAGCAGGAATCAAGCCTGATATGTTCTCACTTTCAAAGTCAATCGGCGGATACCCATTCCCTATGGGACTTGCAATGTTCAAGCCGGAGTATGATCTCTGGAAGCCGGGTGAGCATTCTGGTACATTCCGTGGAATCCAGCTCTCAATGGTAGCTGCAAAGGCAGGACTTGAGTTCATGCTTGACAACAACATCGAGGCAGAGACAAGACGTAAGGGCGAGATAGTTAGAGAGTATCTTGAGAAGAATATAGACGGCGATCCAAATGTAATTGCAACACGTGGTATCGGACTCCTCTGGGGCGTAGAGGTTAAGGACGATGCAACAGCTGGTGCCATTACGGCAAGAGCTTTCAAGAAGGGCCTTGTAATAGAGAGAGCAGGTCGTGACAATGCAGTCATCAAGATCATGCCACCACTTATCATCTCTGATGAGGATCTTATCGCTGGTCTTGATATTCTCAAGGCAGCTATTGACGGCGAGTGATTTGTAATTTAATGAGCATTGTGACAGTTGTAATTGCGCAAGACTGATATAATGTGAATACCCACATGAAGCCGATAGGCGACATGATATAAAGTTAAACATAGGCTGCGGCATTCCGCAGCCTATGTTTTTTGTGGGTGGATATGGTTGTGCGGGCGGTTTGCCAATTTGGAAATTGTATCTTTACGAATAAATTTGCTCAAAAGGAGATAATTTTGTGGCAATATAGGCGTAAAAAACAAAAAAGATACACTAAATGTAACTGTTCAGAGCCAACCTCCAAAATGCTACGCATTTCGTCGGTGTGGCGTATCCGCTAAATAAAATTTCAAAAACAGTCTTAAAAATGCAAGCATTTTACACCTGTTTTATGAAATTTTGCTTGGCTCTGAACAGTTGCCACAAAATATAGAAAAAAGAGTTTGCTAATGTTGACATATATGTTATAATCAGTCTAGCGCGTGTGGAGACTTCACGGGGACTTCACACCATGAAATATAAAGTTTACGTAGGAGGTAACAAACAAATGGCAAACAAGTGGGTTTATATGTTTAGCGAAGGCGACATGACCATGCGTAATCTTCTCGGTGGTAAGGGTGCAAACCTTGCTGAGATGACAGCAATTGGTCTTCCAGTTCCACAGGGTTTCACAATTACAACAGAGGCTTGTACTCAGTACTATGAGGATGGCCGTAAGATCAATGACGAGATCATGGCTCAGGCTATGGATGGCGTTAAGAAGATGGAGGAGATCAACGGCAAGAAGTTCGGAGATCTTGAGAATCCATTACTTGTATCAGTTCGTTCAGGTGCAAGAGCATCTATGCCAGGTATGATGGATACAATCCTTAACCTTGGTCTTAACGATGACGTTGTTGCTGCTATGATAGCACACAACCCAGATCCAGCATTCGAGCGTTTCGTATACGATTCATACAGACGTTTCATCCAGATGTTCTCAGACGTTGTTATGGAAGTTGGTAAGAAGTACTTCGAGCAGCTCATCGACAAGATGAAGGAAGAGAAGGGTGTTAAGTTCGATGTAGAGCTTACAGCACAGGATCTCAAGACACTTGCTGAGCAGTTCAAGGCAGAGTACAAGAACCAGTTAGGAACAGATTTCCCTTCAGACCCAGTTGAGCAGTTAAAGTTAGCTATCGAGGCTGTATTCCGTTCATGGGATAACCCACGTGCGAACGTATACAGAAGAGACAACGATATCCCTTATTCATGGGGTACAGCAGTTAACGTAATGCCTATGGTATTCGGTAACTTGAACAATGAGTCTGGTACAGGTGTTGCATTTACTCGTGACCCTGCAACAGGTGAGAAGAAGCTTATGGGTGAGTTCCTTATCAATGCACAGGGCGAGGACGTTGTTGCCGGTGTTCGTACACCAATGCCAATCGCTCAGATGGAGCAGGAGTTCCCAGATGCTTATGCAGAGTTCATTAAGGTTTGTGAGACTCTTGAGAATCACTACCATGATATGCAGGATATGGAGTTCACAGTTGAGAACAAGAAGCTTTACATGCTTCAGTGTAGAAATGGTAAGAGAACAGCTCAGGCAGCTCTTCAGATCGCTTGTGACCTTGTTGATGAGGGACATAAGACAGAGGAAGAGGCAGTTGCAATGATCGATCCTCGTAACCTTGATACACTTCTTCACCCACAGTTTGATGCAGCAGCTCTTAAGGCAGCTACACCAATGGGCAAGGGACTTGGCGCTTCACCAGGTGCTGCTTGTGGTAAGGTTGTATTCACAGCTGACGATGCTGAGGCATGGGCAGCTAGAGGCGAGAAGGTAGTTCTTGTACGTCTTGAGACTTCACCAGAGGATATCACAGGTATGAAGTCAGCACAGGGTATTCTTACAGTTCGTGGTGGTATGACATCACACGCTGCAGTTGTTGCCCGTGGTATGGGTACATGCTGTGTATCAGGTTGTGGCGATATCGTTATGGACGAGGAGAACAAGAAGTTCACACTCGCTGGCAAGGAATTCCATGAGGGAGATTACATCTCAATCGATGGTACAACAGGCAACATTTACGATGGAGTTATCAAGACAGTTGATGCTCAGATCGCAGGAACATTCGGCCGTGTTATGGCATGGGCTGATAAGTATAGAACACTTAAGGTTAGAACAAATGCAGATACACCAGCAGATGCTAAGAAGGCACGTGAGCTTGGTGCAGAGGGTATCGGTCTTTGCCGTACAGAGCATATGTTCTTTGATCCAGAGAGAATCGCAGCATTCCGTGAGATGATCTGCTCTGATACAGTAGAAGAGAGAGAGGAAGCTCTTAATAAGATCCTTCCATATCAGCAGGGAGACTTCAAGGCTCTTTATGAGGCACTTGAGGGTAACCCAGTTACTATCAGATTCCTGGATCCACCTCTTCATGAGTTCGTTCCAACAGAGGAGGCTGACATTGAGAAGCTTGCTGCTGCTAAGAACAAGAGCGTTGAGGAGATTAAGGCACTTTGCAACTCACTCCATGAGTTCAACCCTATGATGGGTCACAGAGGATGCCGTCTTGCTGTAACATATCCAGAGATCGCTAAGATGCAGACAAAGGCTGTTATCCGTGCAGCAATCGAGGTTCAGAAGGAGCATCCAGATTGGACAGTTGAGCCAGAGATCATGATCCCACTTGTATGTGAGGTTAAGGAGCTTAAGTACGTTAAGAAGGTAGTTGTTGAGACAGCTGACGCTGAGATCGCTGCTGCTGGCGTAGATCTTAAGTATGAGGTTGGTACAATGATCGAGATCCCAAGAGCAGCTCTTACAGCTGATGAGATCGCTAAGGAAGCTGACTTCTTCTGCTTCGGTACAAACGACCTTACACAGATGACATTCGGATTCTCAAGAGATGATGCTGGTAAGTTCTTAAATGCTTACTATGATGCTAAGATCTTCGAGAACGATCCATTTGCTAAGCTTGATCAGACAGGTGTTGGTAAGCTCATGGATATGGCAGTTAAGCTTGGTAAGCCAGTTAATCCAAAGCTTCACATCGGTATCTGTGGTGAGCACGGTGGAGATCCTTCATCAGTTGAGTTCTGCCACAAGATTGGTCTTGATTATGTATCATGTTCACCATTCAGAGTACCTATTGCTAGACTTGCTGCTGCTCAGGCTGCAATCGCTAACAAGTAGAAAAGTAGATTACAACTATATGTACTTCACGGAATTTCTGATTACCAGAGCTGATGTTAATGATTTCATGACACATCGTCCGGAGTACACGAAAGCGAACCGTTTTAAGGATTTCGTTTATAAAATCTATCTTTGATAGTTAGGGGGAAATTCCAAATATTGGGTTTTCCCCTTTTTTTATTGGGTTTTCTAAGGATTCTATCTCTTACTAAGAGTAGAGTCCTTTTATTTTATACAAAATACTTTATCTTGTTGCGGCGAGGCTCCTTGCAGCGACAACAGCACCGATGGAATACAGTTCGGCAAAGGTTATTTTGTCCTGCGGAGTCAGGGATTTCACAGCAGGCGGAAAGCGCGTGATAAGTGAGGGCTACAAGGTTTATGAGAATAATCTCCGCGATTATTTTAAGGCAAAGCCTGACACGGCAGATACTTACGGAGCATTTCACCAAACCGCCGAAGCGTTATTCCGAGAGCATCCTTCTTTCCGCCAACGAAGATTGACATCAACGCAATCACGGATGGAAAGATCGGAACGCTTGAAACCTATCTGCCGACAGCGGAGGCGTATCTGGCGGAGAAAGCTGTGTAGCTGAAAAATCTGGCACAGAAGCAGGCGCAGCACGAAGCGGAGGAACTGACGCAGGAGGACATTTTGAGGGATTTGGAGCTTCAGGAGAATCCGGACAACAGGCTCAGAAGGTTCAACAGGAAAATGTAGAAAACATGTGCTTTTTGAGAATTCTTTATTTGTAGTTGTTAAAATCTATGTTTGAGATTTCTTTTCCCCTGAAAAAATTCATTAATACACAGTCTATACTTTACTTAGATGATAACGAGGAAGGTGATTTACATGAACGATTGCTACAACTGGGAGATGGAAGAGGCACTTATTGATATGGAAAGCAATACTGATTTCATTGAGAAGTATATGTCCGATGACATAGAGTCATTTGGTCACGTTTTGCATGAAGAAGATTGTCTTATAAGGAAGTCACGGGAGAATGCATGGGTTAGAAAGAGATTGCATAAAAAGAAAATGTATAGACAGTTTTTGTCGTGGAATCCGCGCCTTGATTTATCAAAGGTTCATGGGTCAAGGGTGATGAATGCGTCATATATTGATTATCATGGATTTGACTTTGATGATTTGGGGACGTTTGTTTCGTACATTGATAGATATTGGTTTAATCCATATACGCATACCTATCGCTCTGCTTGTGGCGACCTCCGTGTATATCATGGGAGCATTGAGTATTGCAAATGCGGATGTGCTTTTTCAACAAGTAAAACCATGTATAAAGATACTGGCAGAATTACCAATCGACGTATTCGCAAGATGAGAGTATTGGATGAAGATAAGGAGCCGGGAAGTCGCAGTTACTATAAGAAGATGTGTGGACCGTTGATTGATTTATGGTAAAACGTGGAATAAACAATTGAAAATGATATTTTTAGTATTTAATGTCAATATTTTGATGGAAAATAAATATTCAGTGCATGGCACCAAGGTTGCGATGAGTTAGGCAGATATAATTATTGTCAATAAGTAGGCAAAATGTTATGATTTATTTGTCAAAAAACGACAGAATATGCTGGGGAGCGACTGGATTTTGAATAAAAACTACAGAGATTGTCTATTATGTCTCTTATGAATATCAAAGTGGATTTTCTGCGGAAGGATATTCTTTCACAAGGATATCAATGCGAAAATATTATCTTTCATGCGATATTTCCCTGGCAAGTACAGATATACAAGGTAGAAACAAATGTACATGTTAAAAAATATATATCGGCAAATAATGAATACAATAGGTAGCATTCCACCAGAATCGGGAGGAATACTTGGATAGAGGAAAGTAATTCTGGGAAAGTGCAAAATATTAGTGGTATATGAATTGCCGATTCAGCAATTCATGGATTGCTTAAGATGTGGGGAATACATATGATAAAAATTTTCGTGTCAAGTACATTTAAAGATATGGATTATGAACGCGATATTCTTCATGACGAAATAGTTCCTGAGTTGAATGAGTATGCGTCTCAATACGGTGAGCAAGTAGAATTGTGTGACTTACGCTGGGGCATTGACACTACAGGATATGATGAAGTAGAAGGTTCAAAGAAAATTTTGTCTGTATGTTTGGATGAAATTGAGCGTTGTAATCCATATATGGTTGTCCTTCTTGGAAATAGATACGGTTGGGTACCGGACAAAAAGTATGTTAGCGATATAGATTTACAGGCAGAGTACTATGATAAAAGTGTTACTGAGCTTGAGATACAGTATGGGGCATTGGCAAGAAATAATCCTAATGCATTATTCTATTTTAGGGAGTTGGATGGCGTAATTCCACCGGAATATGAAAGCGAAGATACAGACAGTGCTGGCAAGCTTAAACGTTTGAAACAAAGAATAAAAGAATTATTTCCAAATCAGACATATACGTATCAGGCACATTGGACGGGATCAGAATTGAAATTTGATGCGTTCAAAGAAAAGGTTCTTTTTGATATAAAAGAAAAAATAAGTGATAGATTATCCCAATATAAAGGATTGTCATTGTTTGATCGGGAGCAAAGGCAACATTGGAATTATGCAAGGCAAAAGTATATACAATACGGGGCAAGACCAGATTTGGAAAAACTGGTAAATAATGGATTAAATTCAAATCATAGAATACTGGGGATTGTAGGAGAACCAGGAATGGGAAAGAGTACATTTATCAGCCAACTCGCTTACAACTATGGAGGAAATAGCACTATAGTTATTCCTGTTTTTTGCGGCATTACAAAGAATAGTTCTACTGTATATGGAGTCATATATTATTTAAATGCTTTTTTTGAGACCAATTTTGGATATATGCCGGATATTCAAGAAAGAGACAGTATAAGTGTTCTTAATTCGTATTTGTTTAGATTTGGATTTGAAAAACGAAGACTGCTTATTTTCATAGATGGTGCAGATCAACTTCTACAGCTTGGACAGGACATGGTTAGCGCGTTTAGATATATACCTTCAAACATAAAATTTGTTCTGTCATATACACCGAAATATATACCAGGTCGCCCGATTAAACAAATTATGTTGAAAGGTATGAAAGAATCTGAAAAAAAGAATGTAATAGATAAAATAAGAGAAAGTGTTTCGAATAGATTAAGTGACAAAGTAATCCAGGAGATATTAAATCAGAATCGTTCCAATGAGCCATTATACTTAAGCATTGTGTACAATATAATGATGATGCTTGGGCATAGTGATTTTGAACAGATAAGAGCAATAGACAAATTGGATAATGGCATGGCGGCTATTAACGAATACCAAATTGCATATATAAGAAGTTTGCCACAAAATGTGGGCGCGTATTTGCTCTCCAATATAGCAATGAGAATAAATGAAGACTTTATACAGCTTGCTATAGATTATATTGCACTTTCATCCGGAGGGCTAAGGACTTCGGATATTGAGAATTTAGTTAGCATATACCATGAGAATATTAAATGGTCTGAATTGGATATGTCCAGATTTGTAAAGCTTGCAAAACCGTATATCCTGATAAGAGAAGATGGACGATATGATTTTATGCATAAGAGTTTTCGGACAGAGGTACGAGAAAAGTGTAATCGCGCGGAGAAATTGCGTATAGAGATGATTGAATATTTTGAAACATTACCCTTGGATGATACAGTTCGTGTTGCTGATACAATCTCAATAGCTGAAGAATGTGAAAACGCAGAGATGATTTGTGAGTACATAAATAAAACTATAGATGCCGTATATCAGAAAGACGAACAAGTCTCTGAAAGTATGTACAGAACTGCGCAGGAGCTGTTTTCTCAACTTAACGATATAGTATTAGCAGATGACGATTCGCTTATGCTACAGATAGTTGAATATGAAATAAAGAATTATGAAAATACGGACGATTTTTTGAGATATTTGAATCAACAGGTTATAAAAAGCAGGAAGATGAATGCTTTTAGTTTGAAAAAGATAAATCGTTTTTATCAACTCCTAATAAAGGATGTGTATGATTACTTTGGACTTGAAGGAAGTACACTATTTTTCAGAAATAATATGCGTATAATTTATTATATTTATCGGTTGCTAGGTATGTTTTCCTATAAGGAAATATGGCATAAAGATATGTTAATCGAGACGGGTATAAGAGCTATTTCTATAAGCTACATGGTTTTGGCACGATGTTACCTAAATTATTGTAAGAATAAGAAGGAATTGTGGCAAGGGATTTATTATGCTGAATTGGCTTTAAGCTTATTTGAGAAATTAGGAAAGAACAATAGCTTTTTTTATGAAACAAGAATAGCTGCAATGTACTCTGAGAAAACAAATAAAGCATATATCGCAGAATTGTACGATATTCTTGGTAACTTATATATGAAAGTAGAAGATTATAGGAATGCAGAGAACTTTATAAAAAAGGCTGTAATTGAAAATTTCGATAAAATAAAGAATGGATTGGACGATAATAAGGAAGATATATATCATAGGTTGTATGAAAACTATGTATCCATGTGTAAGCTGATGCTTCAACATGATCAACCGGATTTTGACAGAATAATAAAAATTGGTTTAAAGGCAAAAGAAATATACATAAATCATTTATCAAACTACTATGATTTGTTTCGTTCTTACTTTGTTATAGTGAAGGCATATGAGGAAAAAGGAGAATTAGAGCAAGCTGGTAGAACTGCTGCAGACAATGTGAATTATTGCGTTAAATTGTCGACCGACATCCCATCGCTGAATAATTATATGATCTTGATGAGAGCTTATGGGAATTTGGCTCAAATATATAAAAGGTTAAATGATAACGGTTCATTAACAGAACAAATTATAGAATTGAAGGAAAAAATATCTAATATAAGCCAATGGATAAATAATAATTACGAGGGAGTTGATTTTTCATATGAATTCTGATGGAGATAAAGTGTACAAGGAGATAGTTGCTGAGCATAACATGAAAAGGCAAAAAAAAGATAAAATATATAAAACAAGCTCTATTGTTAGTAGAGGTATGTTTTATGTTGCATCCGTATTATTCAGTATAATTAATTATTATTACGTTAATCATAGGCGTACAGCTGTATTGGGAGCAAAAGAAATTACAAGCAGTATAATAAGAATGAATGATTTAATAGGAACAGTAGCATTGTTCGCTATTTGTCTATTGGTAATCAATTTGGTTATCGGATATATTTTAAAATTTTTGATAGTAAAAAAATATAACAAGCATTTAGATTATATGTTACAAATAGATATACAAGGGGATGACGTTAATGATTAGATGCGAGCGATGTGGGAGCTTGAACAGAATGGGAAACGGAAAGTGTATTATTTGTGAGGGTGTCGTTTGGACAGAGGAAAAAATTTCACAGATTAAAGATATGAATGTTGGAGGATTCAAAAATAATAAGTATTCGGAAAGTAATCAGAAGATAAAGGATCATACATTTATTGGAGGAAAAGATTGCATAGAGCGTACGCCATACAAAAATAGGAGTTTTACGGTCTATTTAGGATTAGTAATTATCGTGTCATTGTCTTTGTTTGCATTTATGGATACGCCGGTAATATCTTTTTTAGATGAAGCTGGAAATGTAGATTATTCTTTATGTATAAATAGTGATTCATTTATACGATGTATATATATTATTTTTATAATTACCGCAGTTTTAATAGCAATTGCAAGGGCAAGGATCCAATTGATATTGTTTTCAGCAATATCTTTCTTTTTTTTCCCTTTTTCAGCTGCCATTGTTGCAGTCGCGTTTATGGCATATAGTGATGAACCTTGGATTGATGTTGTTAGGGCAGAAGGATTTTATTATATTCTCATTGGAATAATAGTTGCATTTTCTGCTGTGCTGATAGATTTTTTAATTGATAGGCAGAAAAAGAGAGAATATGAGAAATCACCTATTTAAAATCATTGTTAAGTCACTCAAGAAAAAGAAGAAAGTTGTATGATTCATAAGTACAAGAGCAATCATCTTGCAAGAAAAATTAGAACAAGTAAGTGATTTTAATGAATGGTATCCTGTTGGCTGGATTGGAGATATATGTTATTTATACAACAATGAGGTGGCATTTTTAAATTTTAGAAATTCTATTGTAGATTTAGAATCGCACGAAGTGATGTTTGTTGATAGGTCAGGAGAAGGGTGCGTTGGATTTTATCAAATGTATACATTGGATGAATTGATTGAAAAGGGGAAACTTAAAAACATATATGAAAAAGATTTTTTGATATAAGACGAGGATAAAAAATGGAGAAGGAAAACCATATACAATTTAAGACCAGAGGGGACTCAACAAATCAAGGGAAACCAAGAGTATATTTTTGCTGTCATCCAGATGATTTTGATATGTATTTTGAGCCCGTAAGAAATGAAATTCTGGATAAGCAAAACTGTGCAGTTTATTTTTATGATAATGCTTCATCTATTCCGGAACAGGAGCGTGAAACTGATCTTTTATCTATGCAGCTTTTTGTTATACCGGTAACTACAAATCTGCTGACAAAACCATCAATTGCTATGGATAAAGATTTTCCACTTGCATTAAAGAATAAGATCCCTGTACTTCCTTTAATTCAAGAGCGAGGCTTGGAGGGATTGTTTGCAAGAAAATTCGGAGATATGCAGTATTTGGATAAAACACAAAGAGATACAACTGCCATCAGTTATGAAGAAAAGCTTGAAAAGCATCTGTCTGATATTTTACTCGGTGATGAAATGACGAAGAAAATTAAAAATGAATTTGACGCTTATATATTTCTTTCTTACAGAAAAGCAGACAGAAAATGTGCTCAGGAATTAATGCGCCTGATACATAAAAACAAATATTACAGGGATGTAGCAATTTGGTACGATGAATTTTTGACTATAGGTGAAGATTACAGGGAGAATATCAAAGAGACATTACAAAATAGTGGTCTGTTTGTTTTGGTTGTAACTCCAAATCTTTTGTTACCGGGTAGTTTTGGTGGGGTGAATTATGTAATGAAAGAAGAATATCCTACGGCAAAAAAAACTGATGTAAATATTTTACCTGTAGAAATGGAAAAGACAAATCGATCTGAATTGGAAAAACTATATCCGGATATTCCTTTATGTGTCGATCCCAACAATGATGATATGATGAGAAGATTTTTGATTTCCGCGATTTGGGATATGGGAGTCAGAGAAATTGATAATTCTGCGGAGCATAGTTTTCTTATAGGACTGGCGTACTTGGGTGGAATTGATGTTGAAGTGGACCGTGAACGTGCAGTTACCCTGATAGAGGATGCAGCGAATTGCGGATTGGCGGAGGCTATGGAAAAATTGGTTTCGATGTATCGTACGGGTGAAGGTGTAGAGAGAAATTATGAGGAGGCTATCAAGTGGCAAGGGAAATTAGTGGGTTATTGGAAAAAACAGTATAAAAAAACAAAAGATAAAAATGAATCAGTTTTGTATACGAATGATGATGGAACAGTTGAAGATGTTGCAGAATTGTATATAAATGCATCATTGGTTTATGCAAATTATTTGTCAGAGTCGGGATATATAATTTTATCAACATTTCATTATGATATGCTGAAAAAAAGTTGTGAGGAAATTTATAATGACTCAGGGATGCACAAGTATAAATCTCTAATTGGAGACATTTACTATAGTCATGCCCGTGAATTAGAGATTGCAGGGAGGTTCTCCGAGTCATTAAAATGGTATATTAAATCACTGGAGGTTAGACAAGCATTATTAACCGAGGATAGCAGTATGAAAACAAGGCTGGATTTGTGTAGAAATTATTCTTCGGTTGGTAATATATTTTATATGTCAGGCAATACAGATAAAGCGTCACTTTATTATATTGAAAGAGATAAAATTCTTAAAGAGCTTGTTGGTGAGACAAATGTAGTAGAGGCAAGTATAAGGAGAGAGGTTGCCATAAGCAGTAGCAATATGGGAGACGTTTTAAGCAAAGTAGGAGTGCTTAACAAAGCGAAAGAATTTTATGAAGCATCATTGGATATTTTTGAAAAAATAGCGGAGGAAATACAAACAATCGAGGCTAAAAGAGATTTAGCTTCATGTTATGTTCGGCTGGGGAGAATTACAGCAAATGACAATATATCTGATGCAAAGGATTTCCTTGAAGAATCACTTAGGATCAGAGAAGAGTTGGCTTATGAAACAAATACAATATTGGATAGGAGAGATATGTCTGACAGTTATTATTGGCTTGGCGTTATTTTGGAAAAGCAAGATATGAAAAAGGCATTAGATTATTATGAAGATTCATGCAAAATAAGCAACGAATTACTAGAAGAAGCATTAAGGACAGATTGGGTAGCGGTAAAGCGTGACTTAGCCCGGGCTTATATGAGAATTGGTGCGCTTATGGAAAAAGCAAAAAAATATGATGATAAGAGAACATATTTCTATAAGGCCGCAAGATTATATAGAGATGCTGGGTTTCTTACTCATGAAGAACAGGACTATGTTAAAGTGGCAATATGCTATTTCCAGGCAGCGATGGTTATTGAAGCTGTTGATGAAACTGAAGACAATCGTCCTATTCTCAAGGCAAATGTAAACAAGGAATTACTTCAAAAATCGTATGAAGTGTGGAGCGAACTTACCAATTGGTATCCGAATAACCGAAAATATAAAGAAGAAAAGGATAAAGTACAGAAAATACTTATGGTAAATCCTGGAGAAACAGTCACTGTATGATTAATGACAACTTAAAAGAATCATGTGAGTGGAAGAGAGCGTATGGTATTAGGATTAAAACAAGGGGCTGCCGCTTCACGAAAGTTCATTCGTTAAAAGCGACAGCACCATATTTTGAAAGGTTGTAGAAGAGACAACAACAATGTCTAAAGCGGACAAATTTCAAATTACCGTGTGTAGTGATTGCGGTTTTCAAAGGCACCTATGTTCTTATCGTAGATGTTATGCGATTCATAATATTCCATCATTTCATACCCTTTATCTCGTGTGTAACGTGGAATACTTCTTGATTTATGCGGCTTTTTTTTGTGCCGTATTTTCAACTTCCGTGCTTTTACTCTTCCTTTGAAAAATGGCATGAGATAGAGTACAAGCAAAAAGCAGATTGCTGAAAATGATGCATCTCGGATGGCTAATGACGCTGCTCCGATCAATATCATGACAGGTGACAACTTTATATGCCAGTTAATATACGAATGATATCGGAGCAATATTGTTGGTACCGCCTGTGAAGCAATGCAGATTATGGCGATCAGAAGTATTTGGAGTAAAATCTGACCTGCCGTGTGATAACCGACGATCAATGGAACCAAGAGACATCTCTCTATATGGGAACCAAGAAATACTCCATACGCTGCATCTAGATAGAAGTCACTAGAGGTCTTGGCTGCTTTGCCACCGGTACTCGAGGTTATCCGTTTAATAAAGGCTTTATCTGTGTGATTTCCCAATGAAATTACGTTTATTTGTATGTTCATGCTGTTGGCTCTATTTATCAAGTATTCTTCATCAACATTGGTTGTGGATTTCCCATCGGTCAGGAGTATGACACTTCGGCTTCCTGTAGCTGTACCGACTTTGTCAAAGGCATTCAGAACCGCATATAATGCGTCATTAATATCGGTGCCTCCTTCTTTGGCTTTGTTTTCCAACTCATGATTTAATGTGCTTTTGTTCACTTTAAGATAGTCCATTGGAATATAGCAATGAATATCTTTTGAAAAACGTATTAGGCCCACTTTGCGATTCCCGTCTATATGTTCAAGAAGCTCGTTTGCAGCAGTCAATCTTCTATCATTTTTATCGGAAGTTTTCATAGAACTGCTATCATCTATCACGAGCATGGTTTCTTGAGCAATATCAACATCGTAGTCTGTTCCGTTAAGCTCATATAGTATTTCACAGACTCCGGCAATAATTCCGGTGCAGATGCTTCCAACCACAACAATTATTAACACCTTCTTGAATGACAGACAATCTGATTGAGAATATATACGACCTCTGAGAATCTCCGTTATACCGATCAGCATGGTGTAAACAGCTGTAATTGCAAAAAAGAGCGCGCTTACAAGTAGAAAGTTTGGAATCTCGGTTGAATACAGTGATGCCAGCTTATACCTCCAGAGATAATATCCTGCAATCACAGATATGAGTGCCGGAAATAACATTTCAGCATAATATCTCAATTCTATATTCGTAATCTTTTTGCCAGAACTGATTTTTCTGTTACGTTTGAATGTATTAAGCCAATTCAACACATTTGATGAGATACGTCGTTTGTTCATAGTTCCTCCATTCTAGGCGGCATGCACGTTATAGCTTCTGTTGTGCTATGCCGCCTTTTTTACACATATGTTTTAGTGGATGTAACTAGTCAAGATTTTGATAGAAGACATTTGCAACAGCTGAACTTGCATCGGTTATATAAACGACTCTGTTTTTCTTTGCGTTGTCTTCATCCCATTTTCCGGATGAATTGAAGCAGTCACATTTAAAAGGGTTCAAATCATAACCGAGAGGATAACAGCGTATAGATTCTTCTTGTACACCGGCTTTGATCAGCAACGTTTTTACTGTGTTTGCACGAGCGGATGATAAGTCATATAAGGCTTCTTTATCGTCTGACCATGCAGTTGACGCAAATACGGCGATTGTTACATCCTGACTGGTTGCATAGCTGATCACCGGTGACAAGACTTTCAACGCCTCGTTTTCAGAAGTAATCAGTTCCGCAGAGTCAGGCTGAAACGATAATGACACATCGTTAAAACACAGTACATCATCCTTTAGGTTTATGGATTCGTTTGTTGTAGTATCAGCATAAACAAAATGATTGCCTATATCGCTTGCTGTAACCGGAGTCACAGAGGGATAGTCTATGTCTAGGGGTGCACCATCCGGTGTGTTAGTCTTGAAGGTCACGTCAGAGCATCCGCATCCGCAGGATTCAAATATAGCTAGCCACAGCGCTTGGAGGTTTGTAGAGTCAAGTTGTGAAAGTTCAGCTTGTTCTCCGCTGGTGGTATCTACATGACCGAGGCCATACACCGTTACTGACTCTATGCTTCTCATATCAGGCAGCTCATGAATATTACTAAGGTCAGCAACGGTTTCGTTAATGGTATCGGAATCAGAATATGCGTCAAGGCCGCCTGCCATATTAAGGGGGTCCACGGTCTGTATCATGCTAGAGACAATCACGATTCGTTTTATACCATCGTCGTACGTTTGGAGTTCGTCACAAGCCAGCCGAATAGCTTTCAATACGTTGACTTCGTCTGCAACAGGAGATGTATTGTTGATGATGCTTTTTATGACACTATTAGTAGCTTCCAGCTTGTCTTTCTCCTTCCAAGTAGCGCCGCCTCCTTTGCCATTGTTCGTATAAGTCAGATGATCTACGACCTTGGCATCACCGTCAAGTCTTATGATTGTTGATGTCGAGTCATATGCGGCGTAATTTTCTGAGATTGTTTTGCTGAGAAGCTGGTTCAGGTCGTATTTGGCACTATACTTCGTCTGGTCCACGACATATACGGTATGTGAGACTGCGGCTACTTCCATGCCGAGCGCTGATTTGACGTCATTGGTTACATCGGCACTGCTGCATCCTGTTGTGAAAAGAAGTGAGATGCACAGGATAATGGCGGCTACGAGAGCTCTTGTTTTGTTGGATTCCTTGTTTGTGTTCATCATGGTGAATTTCCTCCTTCTGTTGGTTAAATTGACTTATGATATAGAGTGTTCCTTTTGGGATGCATTGACATCAGATGGCAAAGAAACACTTTTATTGCTGGATCTGGCATTCTTATTTGACGATATATTTTGTATTCTGGCGAGATACATTGCTTCTAAGAGAGCACCGTCGGACAAAATCTTCTGAATATTTGATTCGTGTACCTTATCGGACTCTGATACTTCTTGATTTGCATACTTTTCCAACTCTGTTTTCTGTGCTTCCACATTTGATAACTGCGCATTTGCTAATACTTCCGTTTCGCAATTCAATGCCTTAAGCAAACGAGGGACCAGAATCAAATCCCGGATAGCCTTATATATAAACGATGAGATAGTGGTTCCGATAGCGACCTCAGTCCATAATATCATCATTGATGTCTGGGCTGTTTTGTCTGCGTTACTGCCTTCAAATACGAGATCTGTGGTGTTCACTCTTATTAGAAAAAGCATCACTATAAAACTAAACATGACAGCAACCAGAAGACCGATTGCAATTCCTATATATTTTTGATTTTTTTTTGATATTGTGCTTTCCTTTTCTTTTGAGAATATGTACTCTGATATAGCAGTCGGGGTATGATCAAGGATGATACTGAGTGTTAATGTCAGTATCAGCAACATAGCAACGTTCTCGCGGTAGATTGAGTTTAGAGAGACAAAGTAGTTGCTGCTATCAGATAATACGTATACTATAGGCATTGCCAGATATGCTTTGGCTCCTGTCTTTTTAATACGTGAGAGTGACTGATAATAATACTCCTTCAATTCATCTAGACTGTATTCATTATTGTGGATCTTCTTAAGGATCCGGGTATTTTTGTTTTTTAAACGTAGCTTATATGCAACAGCAGAAATTACGATAAATACAACTGCAATTGCAATAGCAAGGATTAGGGATGACGTAAGATTATTCATGTTCAGTCCTCCTTTTCTTTGCTTTTGATAGACAAATACTCAATGAAATCTACAATTTTGTTCTTTTCCTTTTCGATTGTCTCTAGCTCAGATGAAATTTGTTTCTGAAGTCTAATCTCTTCAATCTCCTTCTCTGCGTATGAGCTGTTCTCAGCTGCGAGCCTGTCATTAAGAGCTGCTGTGAATTCTTCATGTGTGATAAAAGGAGGCTTTGGGTTATATACCCTGTTAATAAACTCCGGGTTGTAACTAGGGAGATCCGGTGATATAGGCTTCCTGTCTACCCTTAACTCGGATAAATAGTTTCGATACTTAATCTTCGTGTGTTTCTTCATAAGGTATACCTCGCTTTCTTTTTGAACCTACACTGATGATTATTTTTGTTCAGCAGTAGGTGTGGTTTATTTATATTGACATTATGAACCTTATAAGCTCCATGATCCGAAGGGGGAATTTTGATATGAACCACTATAATAGGTTTGCTCATACTGCGTTGTTTGATTTAAGATGAGAAAACGGTTGTCAGCTTAAAAAATGAAAATTTATCTGGTTTGATAGATTGGTTTGATAGATTTAGAAATCTGCTTATCATTTTGAGTCACTTGTGTTATACTTTTATTCATAGCATGAGCTTCTGGTTTGTAATTGTTTTTTGACAACTCAATTATACCAAAACCATTGGTTTCATGCTATTTTTATGCCAGTTATTATTGAATTTTCAAGGTGCATAGGCACATTTTAATGTGCGAAGTTTGAGTAATAAAATTAACAAAGACTTGTATGTGCTACATAGTCTTGTACAGCTGTAAGAAAGTAGTAAATTAATCAAGCCTGAAGAAACTACAGTAGCTCAGTATTAGAGGCAACGCAGGGGAAGAGTTGTTGGTAAAAAAAACTATTTATAAGGAGGAAACGAAGATATGGAAAACACAGCAGCAGAGGAAATGTATGATTTTACGAAAAATCGCAGAGAAAAAATCAATTTAGAACTGTCAAAAATAAGGTCATTATATGGCAGAGAGGATGTAGTTTATAGATTTAATGCTTACAAGAAAGCAAAAGATAAAGATGATATAGCACGCAAAAAGGGAAGAAGTGGATATAGTGGACTTCCATCTGCAAGAATAGAACTTGAAAGCGCTTGTAAGTCTGTAGGAATTGAGAAAACACCTGATGAATTGATTAAAGATGATTCTGTAATTAAAACAATACATACCAGATCAGAAATAATAAGTGATCAATTTTTGCCAATATTGTATAAAGAATATAAAAACACTCCCATGACAAGTGACTATATGAACAGAATAATACATCGCCTGACAAAATCGGATACTTATATAAAAAAAGATGATGAAAACAGAACAATTATATTGAAAAAGTTTGTTATGGGAGGCGGTAAAGGTTTCAAAACACTTAATACAGGAGAGATTATTGAATGGGCAGAAGAAAAAATGAATGCTAGCGAAAAGGAACAGTATGATTTACAGTCAGACAGTCAAAAGAAACTTGAGTTAGCTGTATCCAGAATAGATAATTCTATTTTTGATAGAAGTTTAACTCAAGCATTGAAACAAACAAAATGCCTTATTGAGAATTTTGACAAATATGTATTAATGTCCAAAGAAGGGAAAATAGTTGATTCTAATTCTAATGAAACAATTATAATTTCGGACATAATTTTGAAGGAAATAACGACCATTAAGCTGAAAAATCTTATGTGTAAACTGAGATTTGAATTTACAAATGTGAGTGTAATAGAAAATATTAAA
>OHRQ01000464.1_pt1 | contig 20609 bp, 16 predicted proteins | sample 1578471 | NCBI WGS metagenome assembly OHRQ01 (sample SAMEA3879602, study PRJEB24766) | human gut metagenome | biome: human-associated habitat; feature: feces | place: USA | collected 1985/1987 | reverse complement strand
TGGGATGTATAGAACTTTTTATAGTGCTGTACAAAGGCCAGTACCGGGATCAAGTGGCTCACCTCGCAGAGTGTTTATTTTAGAACAGTTATAATTATAACCTTTAAGCTGGAGATTGTCAAGGTGTTATAAGGCAAAGCTTGCGGGTTCGCCCCTACATAACGCCATCCTTACGCAAAAAGGCCCTCCGCCCCTGAGATAGGGGAGAGGGCCTTACCTATGGTTTGTTTACTGCTCGCGGAAGCGGGAGAGGAACTCGATGGTGCGGTGGTTCTGGGGATGCTCAAAGATGTCGGCGGGGGTGCCTTCCTCGCAGATGACACCGTCAGCCATGTAGACCACATGGCTGGAAACATCGCGGGCAAAGGCCATCTCGTGGGTGACGACGATCATCGTCAGGCCGTCCTCGGCGAGCGAGCGCATAACGTCGAGCACTTCGCCGACCATCTGAGGGTCGAGCGCGCTCGTCGGCTCGTCAAACAGCAGCGCTTCCGGCTCCATAGCCAGTGCGCGAGCAATTGCGACGCGCTGCTTCTGTCCGCCCGAGAGCTGCGAGGGACGTGCGTTTATGTACGGCGCCATGCCCACGCGCTCGAGATACTTCATTGCGATGGCCTCGGCCTCCTCGCGGCTGCGCTTTAAAACCGATACCTGGCCTGTGATGCAGTTATTGAGCGCGGTCATGTTGTTAAACAGGTTAAAGCTCTGGAACACCATGCCGACCTTGGCTCTGTACTGCGAAAGATTCATATCGTGTCCGGTGATGTCCTTGCCGTGATACAGGATCTGGCCGGAGGTCGGAGTCTCGAGCAGGTTGATGCATCTGAGCATCGTGCTCTTGCCCGAGCCGGACGCGCCGATTATGCTGAGCACCTCGCCCTTGGAAACGCTCAGATTTATATCGCGCAGAACGGTGTTTTCGCCGAACTGCTTCTGAAGATGGACAAGCTCTATTACTTTTTCGGACATAACTTATGCCTCCCTGCTTATGCGGATCTCGGCCGCGCTGTCGCTCTGCGAGCCGAATATGACGTAGCTGTCATTGCCGTCGAGCTTGCGCTCGATCCAGCGCAGCAGGCGCGTGACCGTGAAGGTCAGGATGAAGTAGATAACGCAGACGACCAGATAGGTCTGGAAGGTCTCAAAGCTCTGGCGCTTTATGATGCCTGCAAAGTAGTACAGCTCCGTAACGCCGATGACGTTGAGCACCGAGGTGTCCTTAATATTAATGACGAACTCGTTGCTGACCGAGGGAAGGATATTGCGCATGACCTGGGGGATGATGACCTTGAGCATGGTCTGCGAATGGGTCATGCCGATGCTCATTGCGCCCTCAAACTGCCCCTTGTCGATGGAGATGATGCCGCCGCGGACGATCTCGGCCATGTATGCGCCGGTGTTTATCGAAACGATCAGAATGCCCGAGGGGATAAGCGGCAGGGTGCTGCCGCCGGTGGCGAAGGCATAGCCCCAGTAGATGACCATTGCCTGCACCATCATAGGCGTGCCGCGGAATATCTCGACGTACACTGCGATAACCGCGTTGAGGATCTTGTGCAGCACGCGCAGCACCGCGTTTTTGGAAAGCGGAGCTGTGCGTACAACGCCGGTGAGAAGTCCGATCACGAGACCGGCAACCGTGCCGATGAGTGCGATCAGCATGGTGTTGCCCACGCCGTCAAGCAGGTTGGGATAATATTTGATTACTATATTTACAACATCGTTCAAAAAGCTCATGGCATTTTACCGGCCTTTCGGTTTGCTTACTTGCGGATGATAACGACGAGGTTGGACTCGTAGTAGGTGTCGGAGAAGTCGATCTGCTGTGCGCGCTCTGCGGTGGGACTCATGCCTGCCGCGATCGCGTCGATAGCGCCGGACTCAAGTGCCGGGATGAGGGAATCCCACTCGAAGGAGTAGATCTCGAGCTTCATGCCGAGCTTGTTTGCAATGTACTGTGCGATCTGGACGTCGTAGCCGTTTGCGTACAGGCCTTCCTTGCCTTCGCCGGAGATGGGAACTGCGCCGAGGCTGGTGCCGTCCATATCGGTCCAGTTGTACGGCTCATATGCGCATTCCATGCCGACTCTCAGAACGCCGTTGGTGGTTTCGGGTGCGGGGCAGCTGATTGCAAATTCGCTTACTTCGCCGCCGGATGCGAGGGTGACTATCTGCTCCATAAGCTCTGCGCGCTGCTCATCGGTGATGGTTGCGAGGACTTCGTTTATCTGAGCTCTCAGCTCCGAGCCCTTCTTGAGGCCGACCGCGATGCCGACATCTGCTGCGGTTGCGGTAAAGCCGGTGTCGTTGTTCTTGAGAGGAATGTAGGTCAGGTTGTCATTGGACTGGCAGACGGAGAAGGCTGTCGGCTCTTCTGCGACATAGCCGTCGATAGCGCCGGACTTGAGAGCGGTCAGAAGGTCTGCAAACTCGGGGTAGGTGGAGGACTGAACGTTCTCGATCTGGGTAAGTGCGTCGGCGTGGAATGTGCCGGCCTGGGCGGCTATCTTGCAGCCCGCGAGGTCTGCAAGGCTCGTTGCCTTCGTAAGGTCAACGGCTTCGCTGTCGTTTCCGTTGTTGCTGCTGCCGCAGCCTGCAAACAGGCAAAGGCACATTGCCGCTGCCATAAGCAGCGCGATCAGGTTTCTGGTTCTTCTCATTTTCTTGGAACTCCTTTTTGATAAATTAATAAGCCTGCGACCCGAAGTGGTATCGCAGGCTTTAGAAAAAAGAAATTCCAAAATTAAATCGCCTTCGATAGCTCTCCACATAAATGTGACAGTCCAACGCTTATTCAGCGAAGTCCCAGCTTCAGCCCGGCGGCAACCGAACTGTGCTTCGGCGGAATTGCCTTTCCTCCGCAGCCGCTTGCCGGCGTATACCGTGGAGTACTGATCGTTTCCGCAACCTCTATCAGGTGCTGTCTTATTTGAACCGAATTATAGAACCCTCTTTTTCCGTTGTCAATACCTTTTTTGCACTTTTAACACATTTGCACGAATTTTTAGAGGCGAATTGAGGCTTTACTTATACGATTATTACAGGTGCCCGGTGTCGAAACTGCGAAAAAAACCGTAATTGCTTCGCTCAGCGTGAGACGGGAGGGATGTGGTTTATTACAGGCTCCCGGTATCGAAACTGCGGAAAAAACCGTGTATGCCTCGCTCTGCGTGAGTTGGGTGGGCTGAGTGCCCTTTAAAATCCGTGCGCGAAGCGCACACAATAATTATTCATCATTCATTATTCACTATTAATTGCCTGTAAAAAAGAAGCTTGCATCGCAAGCTTCTTTTTTACAGATACGGTGTTCCTTCCGGAGGAACGTATTCGTTTTTGAGTATCTCGCTGAAGCCGGGATCGGCGGCGGTGGTGTCCTCCGTGTCGCGCACATAATTGATAAACTCGTTCATAAGCTCGCTCGGCTCGCGGTTTTTCATGCGCACGAGGACGTATTCTATCTGCTTGGCCGGGTCGGTTATTATCTTCGTGACCAGCAGATCGTTCGGAGTGTATGTAGAGCGCGGGAAAATGGTTATGCCGATATCAAGCTCCGACATTGCCACGGCATCAAGATAGTTTGACAGCGTGCATATAATATTCGGCTCGGCGCTCGCCTCGGCAAACCATGCGCGTATCGAGTCGATGCGCGAGGGACGGCTGGGGACGATCAGCGGCTTCCCGGCAAGACTTTTGAGCGGTATGGTATCGCCGTCGAGATCGGCAAGCTCGTTTGAGCGTGACATTATCGCGACCCACGGGCCGCGCCCGACGGTGATGCCCTCAAGATGCTCGGTGTCGTAAGGCGCGGCTATCACCGCGAGGTCAACAAGACCCTGACGCAGCCTGTCGAGAACGTCGTCGCTGCTGCCGTTCCACATGCTGTATTTGACATTGGGGAACTCCTCCTTAAATCCGGCTATCCAGCGCGCCGTGAGAAACGGAGCACGTCCCTCGACGATGCCAAGGTTTATCGTTCCGCTCATGCCGCCTTCAAGACTCATGACTTCGTGCTGAGCTTTTTCGGTCATGTCCAGTATCTGTGTTGCGCGCAGCAGCAGCAGCCGTCCGGCGTCGGTCAGCTGCAATTGCCTCTTGCCGCGGATGAACAGCTTCGTGCCAAGCTCCTCCTCAAGAGCTTTCATCTGGTTGCTCAGCGGCGGCTGGCTCATGCACAGGCGCTCGGCCGCGTGCGTTATGTTCAGCTCCTCGGCAACCACGGTGAAATATCTAAGCGTTCTAAGATCCATCTTGTTACCTCTCTTTTCTCTGCACATGGTATTATACCATATTTTTTCGATATGGCAACCGCAATGGTATATGTATTTTATTTATCAAACTTCTTGTGCTAATATACCGCCATAAGGTCGAAGCAAGGACAAAACCTTGAACCTTATTTGTTGTAATCATTTGCTCTCTCATCTGTAAAACTGAAGTCTGCCGCATTCCTCTATGCGGCAGAATTTAGTTTTTTATAGGGGCAGTGAATACACTGAATTTAATAATGAAAAATGCAATGACGGAGACAAGTAGCTCATATGCTCGGTCGCAGAGAGTCGGGGACAGTGCGATCCCGGTACCGGAGGATGAGTGAATAACACTTTATCAGCAGCGATCTGAACGGGAGACCAAGTAGGAAAGACGCGGAGTGCGGCGTTAAGGCACGAGGGCTTGATTGAGCCCGTAAAAGTGATTGCTTCGGCAGTAAGTTAGGTGGCACCGCGGATTTGCAGCTATTCGTCCTAAAGTTTAGGGATAGCTGCCCAAAAAATTCGGAGGTGCATTTTTTATGTGTTCAATCATCGGTTTCACAAGCAAGGAGCTTACAGCTCAGTCAGTCAGAGAGTATTTTGACCGCACGGTATCGCGCGGCCCGGACGCAACGCGCATGGCAGAGCTCGACGGCGCGGTGCTGGGATTTCACCGCCTGTCGATCATGGGGCTTGACGAAAGCGGCATGCAGCCGTTCTGCCTCGACGGTGACGCTGTCGTTTGCAACGGCGAGCTTTACGGCTTCCGACAGCTCCGCAAGGAGCTGAGTGCAAAATACAGCTTCAAAAGCGAGTCCGACTGCGAGATCATCCTGCCGCTTTACCGCGAATACGGGCTTGAGATGTTCAAAAAGCTCGACGCGGAGTTTGCCATGATAATCTATGACGGGCAGACAAAGCAGCTTATCGCCGCGCGCGACCCCATCGGCATAAGACCGCTTTACTACGGACATTATTCCGACGGCAGCCTGATGTTTGCAAGCGAGGCTAAAAACCTTGTGGGCCTGTGCGATGATATCATGCCGTTCCCTCCCGGACATTACTATGCGGACGGCAAGTTTGTCCGCTACGCCGATCTGACGAGCGTATCGGAGTATTCTACCGATGATATCGACACCGTTTGCGGCAAGATCCGCGAAAAGCTCATCGCCGGCGTTGAGAAACGCCTTGATGCAGATGCTCCGCTCGGCTTCCTGCTTTCGGGCGGACTGGATTCGAGCCTTGTGTGTGCAATATCGGCAAAGCTTCTCGGCAAGAAGATCCGTACCTTCGCTATCGGCATGGATCAGGACCCCATAGATCTCAAATATGCGCGCAAGGTCGCCGACTTTATCGGCTCTGAGCACATGGAAGTCACCATGACGCGCGACGAGGTCATTTCCTCGCTCGAGGAAGTCATCGCGATGCTGGGGACCTATGATATAACCACTATCCGCGCGAGCATGGGCATGTACCTTTGCTGCAAGGCGATACACGAGAAAACCGATGTGCGCGTGCTGCTCACGGGCGAAATTTCCGACGAGCTGTTTGGTTATAAATACACCGACTTTGCCCCCTCGCCGGAGGAATTCCAGCGCGAGGCGAAAAAGAGAGTGGACGAGCTGCACATGTACGACGTTCTGCGTGCCGACCGCTGCATTTCCGTAAACTCGCTGGAAGCGCGCGTGCCGTTCGGCGATCTTGATTTTGTCCGCTATGTCATGAGCATCGACCCCAAGCTGAAGATGAACACCTATGACATGGGCAAATACCTTCTGCGCCGCGCGTTTGAAAAGGACGGCATCCTGCCCGACGAGATACTCTGGAGGCAGAAGGCGGCGTTTTCCGACGCCGTGGGTCATTCGATGGTCGATGACCTCAAGGCCTATGCCGAGAGCGTTTACACTGACGAGCAGTTCGCCGAGGGCATAAAAAAATACGATTTTGCGACTCCCTTTACAAAAGAGAGCCTTCTGTACAGAGATATATTCGAAAAGTACTATCCCGGTCAGGCACGGATGGTCAAGGACTTCTGGATGCCGAACAAAACGTGGCCGGGCTGTGACGTTGACGACCCCTCCGCACGAGTTCTTAAAAACTACGGCGCGAGCGGAAAATAAAAGGAGGATAAAACCATGAGCAGAGAAGTAAAAAAGATCCCTGAGCTGTTCGGCAGCTGCGTATTCAACGAACGCACCATGCGCAAATACGTCAAGGAGAAGTACTTCCAGGAGTGGAAAAAGTGCCTTTCCGACGGAAAGCCGCTTACTCTTGAAGTTGCCGACGGCATTGCCGAGGGCATGAAGCAGTGGGCGCTTGAAAACGGCGCGACCCACTTCACTCACTGGTTCCAGCCCCTGACCGGCATCACCGCCGAAAAGCACGACAGCTTCATTTCGCCTGCCGGCGGCGGTGCGATAACGATGGAGTTTTCCGGCAAGGAGCTTGTCCGCGGCGAGCCGGACGCATCCAGCTTCCCCTCCGGCGGCCTGCGCGCGACCTTTGAAGCGCGCGGCTACAGCGCTTGGGACCCCACCGCGTTTGCGTTTATCAAAGACGGAACACTGTGCATACCGACCGTATTCTGCTCGTATTCCGGCGAGGCGCTGGATAAGAAAACTCCGCTGCTGCGCTCGTGTGATGTGGTCAGCCGCCAGGCGCTGCGCATACTGCATCTTTTCGGCGATACCGAAACGCAGAAGGTCATCGCGCAGGTCGGCCCGGAGCAGGAGTATTTCCTGATAGATAAAGAGCTGTTTTTGGAGCGCGAGGATCTGCGCCTTTGCGGAAGGACACTGTTCGGCTCAAAGCCGCCCAAGGGCCAGGAGCTTGAGGATCACTATTTCGGAACGATCCGTCCGCGCGTTGCCGAATACATGCAGGACCTTGATGAGGAACTGTGGAAGCTCGGCGTTCTGTCGAAAACGCGGCATAACGAGGTCGCCCCGGCTCAGCACGAAATGGCTCCGGTCTATTCCGATGCAAACACCGCAAACGATCAGAACCAGATCAGCATGGAGATCATGCAGAAGGTCGCAGACCGCCACGGCCTTGTCTGCCTGCTGCATGAAAAGCCCTTTGCCGGCGTAAACGGCTCGGGCAAGCACAACAACTGGTCGCTCGGCACGGACACGGGCAAGAACCTGTTCTCCCCGGGCAAGACCCCCAGCCAGAACGCGCAATTTTTGCTGTTCCTTGCGGCATTTGTGAGAGGCGTTGATAAATATCAGGAGCTTTTGAGATGCTCGGTCGCCTTTGCCGGCAATGACCACCGCCTCGGCGCGCAGGAAGCGCCTCCGGCGATAATCTCGGTGTTCCTCGGCGAGGAGCTTGAGGGCATAGTCGATTCTATCGTAAACGACACGGGCTACACCGAAAAGAGCAAGAGCACGCTGCGCATCGGCGTTGACGTTCTGCCGCCCATTCCGCGCGACACCACCGACCGCAACCGCACCTCGCCCGTTGCCTTCACCGGCAACAAATTCGAGTTCCGCATGCCCGGCTCGAGCCAGTCCATAGCCGGCCCGACGACGGTTCTGAACACGATCATTGCAGACTCGCTGTGCGTTTTCGCCGACGAGCTTGAAAAAGCATCGGACTTTACTTCGGCTCTGCACGAGCTTATAAAGCGCACGTTCAAGGAGCACGGCCGCATTCTTTTCGGCGGCAACGGCTATGACGAGTCGTGGGTCGCAGAGGCCGAAAAGCGCGGACTTAAAAACCTCAAGAACTCGTCCACGGCGCTGCCCGAGTACATGCTGCCGAAGAATATCGAGCTTCTGACCAAGTACGGCGTTTACACCGAGTCCGAGATCATCGCGCGCAATGAGATACATATGGAGCACTACTGCAAGGTCATCGCCATCGAGGGCGAGACGCTTGTTGACATGGTGCAGCACGGCATTCTCAACGCTGTTTCCGAGTACACCGCCGCGCTGAGCGAAACGCTTATCAAAAAGCGCAAGGCTCTGCCGGAGGTGCCCTGCCGTGTCGAAAGCGCACTGATAGGGACCCTCAGCAGCCTGAACGAGAGCCTGCTTGACAAGATGGTTTCTCTCAAATCCGCGCTTGAGACCGCGCCGAGCGTCGGCAGTGCCGAGCTTATGAAGTATTACCACGATGAGGTGTTCCTCAAAATGGAGGATATGCGTGCCGTTATCGACAAGCTCGAAACGCTCACCGCAACGGAATACTGGCCGTACCCCAGCTATTACGATATGCTGTTTTCTGTCTGACAGGCAGTGAATAAGATATAAATTCCAACGAGAGAGAGCAAATGATGATGAAGTATGTATTCGTAACAGGCGGAGTCGTGTCGGGGCTGGGCAAGGGAATATGCGCAGCCTCGCTCGGCAGACTTTTGAAACAGCGCGGTCTGCGCGTGAAAAACCAGAAATTTGACCCGTATCTAAACGTAGACCCCGGCACGATGAGCCCCTATCAGCACGGCGAGGTTTTCGTCACCGACGACGGCGCGGAAACCGACCTCGATCTCGGCCACTACGAGCGATTTGTCGATGAAAGCCTGAGTGGGAACTCCTCGGTCTCGGCCGGCCGCATCTATTGGAACGTCTTAAACCGCGAGCGCCAGGGCGGATACCTCGGCGGCACGGTGCAGATAATACCCCATGTGACCGACGAGATAAAGCAGAGCGTATACGCAATGGAGGATGAGAATATCGACGTTCTCATCTGCGAGATCGGCGGTACGGTCGGCGATATCGAAAGCCAGCCGTTTCTTGAGGCCATACGTCAGGTGGCCGTCGAAAAGGGCAGGCAGAACGTGCTGTTTATCCATGTTCCGCTCATTGTGCAGATACCAGGCACGGGCGAGCTTAAAAGCAAGCCCACCCAACACTCGGTCAAGGAGCTGCTGTCGGTCGGCATCCAGCCGGACATTCTCGTCTGCCGCACGGACGCCCCGATAAGCGACGATATCCGCCGCAAGATAGCTCTTTTCTGCAACGTTGAGCCTGAGTGCGTCATCCAGAACGCAACAGCCTCCACACTGTATGAGGCTCCGCTGCTCTTGGAGCACGAGGGCCTGTCCTCGGTCGTGTGCCGCAGACTCGGCCTTGATTGCCCCGAGCCGGATCTTACCGAGTGGAAGGCCATGGTCGGCAGGATCAAGGGCGCTCACCGCGCGGTGAAGATAGCCCTTGTCGGCAAATATGTTCAGCTGCACGACGCTTATCTGTCCGTTGCCGAGTCGCTTAACCATGCGTCGGCCGCAAACGATGCCGTTATGGAGATAAAGTGGGTCGATTCCGAGGAGCTTATGGAGGATAATATCACGTCCGTACTCGGAGATTGCAGCGGTATTCTCGTTCCCGGCGGCTTCGGAGACCGCGGTATTGAGGGAATGATACTTGCGGCAAAATATGCGCGCGAAAACGACGTTCCGTACCTCGGCATTTGCCTCGGACTTCAGATCGCGGTAATAGAATTTGCGCGCCACGTTCTCGGCTGGAAGGATGCAAACTCTGCCGAGTTCACCGCCGACTCGCAGCATCTTGTCATCGACCTCATGCCCGAGCAGCAGGGCATAACCGCAAAGGGAGGCACCATGCGCCTTGGCAAATACCCCTGTGTGCTCTCGCCCGAGAGTAAGGCTTACGAATACTACGGCGAGGGACTTATTTATGAGCGCCACCGCCACAGATACGAGGTCAACAATGACTTCCGTGAGGAGATCGTTGCGCGCGGACTTCTGCCCGTCGGCATGAGCCCGGACGGCTCGCTTGTAGAGATGGTTGAAAACCCGGCGTGCAAATGGTTCGTCGCGGCGCAGTTCCACCCCGAATTTAAAAGCAGACCGAATAAGCCGCATCCGCTGTTCAACGGCTTTGTAAAGGCGGCACTGGAAAGGTGAATTAAAATGAGAAACTACGAAAAAGAATATATCCAGCGAGTTCAGTTCATCCGCTACGCCGTGCGCGAAAGCGGAGCCGACGGCATAGTTTACGGCAACTCCGGCGGCAAGGATTCCGCGCTTGTCGGCATCCTGTGCAAGGCCGCATGCGAGAACACCGTGGGTGTTATTATGCCCTGCACCTCCGTGCGCAATTACGACATGGATAAGCGCGACGGCGAGACCGTTGCCGCGCAGTATGAGATCGAAACGCGCTATGCCGACCTTACAGCGGTCAAGGCCGCGGAAAAGGCCGTGCTTGCAGGCGTTACGAAGCTTACCGATGCCGCAGAGGCAAACATTGCGCCGCGCCTGAGAATGGCAACGCTCTATGCGATCGCCGCGTCGGAAAATCGCCTCGTTGCCGGAACGGGCAACCGCAGCGAAGCCTATGTCGGCTACTTCACCAAGTGGGGCGACGGCGCACACGATTTTAACCCCATCGACGATCTGACCGTCACGGAGATATACGAATTTCTGCGCTGGCTGAAGGCTCCCGAGTGCGTCATAGAAAAAGCGCCCTCTGCCGGCCTGTTTGACGGACAGACCGATGAGGGTGAGATGGGATTTACCTATAAAGAGCTTGACACTTACCTTGGCGGTGGTAAAATAGACGATGCGGTGCTCGAGAAGATCCGGCGTATGCACGCTAAGAGCGAACACAAGCGCCGCAGTATACTGACGTTTTGAGGTGCAAATATTTGAAGACTAAGGATATGGCCTACATCGCCCTGATGGCGGTGCTCATATCGGTCTGCTCATGGCTGTCGGTTCCGGCAGCCATTCCTTTTACCATGCAGACCTACGCGGTGTTTACGGCTCTGCTGCTTCTCGGCGGCAGGCGCGGCAGCATTGCCGTCGCGGTGTACATAGCGCTCGGCGCTGTCGGACTGCCGGTGTTCTCCGGCTTTGCCGGCGGTATCGGGAAGCTCATGGGGCCGAGCGGCGGATATATCTTTGGCTTTATGCTCACGGCGCTTTGCTATTGGCTCTGCGAAAGAGTCCTCGGCAAAAAGCTGTGGGTCAGGATAGTGTCGCTCGTCGTGGGGCTTGCTCTGTGCTACGCCTTCGGCACGGTATGGTTTGTCAAGGTCTATTCCGCGGCAAAGCCCATAAGCTATGCCTCGGCGCTGGGCATGTGCGTTTTTCCGTTCATCGTCCCGGATCTTGTCAAAATGGTGCTTGCGTTTCTGACCGAGCGGGTGATAAAAAAACATGTGAATATCGAGTGAAAAAAGCAGCCCGTCCACGGACGGGCTGCTTTTGTGTGAAATTACGGCGGAGCGAAAGGCAGACCGGAATTTACGAATCCTTTTCATATGATATTCCAAGCAACAGCAAATTCAAGATTACCGTAAAGACCAGCAGTCCAATGCAGGTAGCGATTACGGCACCGATCGTATCTTCGATACCTCCGATGTCCCCTGCTGTTACGCGCGCTTTAATCGTAAACAGCTCCATAATTGCAGCTATTGTACAAAATGTGAAGCTGATGACTGAAAATAGATACGGACGCTTCAGCGGCTTTTTCCCATTTTTCCAAATAGCGAACGCCGGAATTCCTATTGCGACAACAATTGAAATAATTGGAATCATAGTATTCCCTCCTATAAATTTCGATTTATCAGAATGTCGAACTGCTGAAGACCACAGAATGAAACGTCATATCCTGTTTTCTTCGCCCCAGACGCAGAGCTTGTCGAGCACCTCCATGAGCGATCTTCCGCGCTCTGTCAGGGAATATTCGACCTTGGGCGGTATCTGCGGATACTCTTTGCGCGATATCAGCCTGTCGGCCTCCAGCTCCTTGAGGTTTGTGCTGAGCGTTTTGTCGGTAATGCGGCCGAGGTAGCGCTTCATCTCGTTAAACCGCACCGGCTCATATTCCATCAGGCAATAGAGTATCACCATCTTGTGCTTGCCGCTTATAAGCGACATGGTGTAGCTAAAGCCGGTGTCCTCAAAATTTGCGTTGCTGATATATTTCTCCATGCAGCTCATGCGGTCACACTTTCTTTTTGGATAGTATATATCCGAAATAACAGTACTTGAAATATTATTTGTGCTTGCTATAATTATATCAGACAAAAGATCAAAGTCAATCATGTATGGAGGTAATTATAATGAAAAAAGATCTGGGCGTAAATCCGTATCTGTTCCCGATGCCGGTGCTTATGATAGCAACCTACGGTGAGGACGGCGTTGTTGACGTGATGAACATGGCCTGGGGCGGCATCTGTGCCGAAAACATGGTGTCGCTTAACATCAGCGAGGGTCACAAGACCTCGGAAAACATCAAAAAGCGCGGCGCATTCACGCTGAGCATTGCCGATATTCCGCACATAAAGGAAGCCGACTTCCTCGGCACCGCTTCCGGCAACACCATGCCCGATAAGTTTGCCCGCAGCGGCCTGACCGCCGTAAAGAGCGAAAAGGTCGATGCTCCCGTGATTCAGGAGTTCCCCATAACCCTCGAGTGCAAGGTCGTCGAGGATAAAACCGAGGTTTACGGCCACCATGTTTTGGGCGAGATAGTCGGCGTTCTGGCCGATGAGAGCGTGCTCGACGAAAGCGGCAGGGTAGACCCGTCAAAGCTCAACGCCTTTGTGTTCGACCAGTTCCAGAACGGCTACTACGCGATCGGCGAGAAGCTCGGCCTTGCGTGGAACATCGGCAAGGAGTTTTTGAAAAAGTGAATTTGCGCAGAAAAAATCCTCTCCGAAATTTTCTTCGGAGAGGATGATTTTTTTAAAATTTACTTCATTGCGGTGACTGCGTCGAAGTCCTCGCAGATCTTTGCGTCGGGAGCTTTGGTCAGAAGCGAAACGACAACGATGAAGATGCAGGAGGTGATGAATGCGGGCAGCAGCTCGTAGATCGCAAACGCGCCGCCGATGGGAGCTATTGCATACTTCCAGATGAAGACCATAGCAGCGCCGGAGAACATGCCGGCGATCGCGCCCCACTTGTTGCAGCGCTTCCAGTAAAGCGAGAACAGAACGATGGGGCCGAAGGTTGCGCCGAAGCCTGCCCATGCAAACGATACGACGCGGAATATGGAGCTTGTGGGATCAAGTGCGAACAGCACACCGCAGACAGCCACGCACAGAACGGTGACGCGGGCAACGATCATGCTCTTCTTGTCGTCAAGCTCAACGCCGAACACGCCGCGGATGATATTCTGAGCGATCGCGCTTGCTGCCGCAAGCAGCTGAACGTCGGCGGTGGACATGGTGGCGGCGAGTATGCCGGCAAGGACAAGACCTGCGAGGATAGCGAAGAATGCGCCGTACTCGGACAGGACAGCAGCAATGGTGACGATAAGTGCCTCGGCGGAGGAAGCATCGCCGAACATGGCGACGATGTTCTCCTTAGCCATGGAGTAGCCGACTATGCCGATGATGACGGCAACAGACAGGGAAACAACGACCCAGATGGTAGCAACACGGCGGCTGAGCTTGAGCTTATTCTCGTCCTCGATGGCCATGAAGTGAAGAACAACGTGGGGCATGCCGAAGTAGCCGAGCGCCCATGCGAGGGTGGATATTATCTTGAGAGTGCCGAATTCGCCGGCCTCGGCGGCCTGAATGCTGGTGGTTGCGGTCATGCTGAGGTAGCCGGGGATGGCCTTCGCGTTTGCAACGACGTTTTCCCAGCCTCCGACGGAGTTGATGCCGAAGATGAGGACAACCGCCAGAGCAAAGACCATTATAAGGCTCTGTACGAGGCTGGTTACCGAAGCTGCTTTGAAGCCGCCGCATGCTGTGTATGCTACGATTACGGCAGCGCTTATTATCATGGTGGGAACGTAGTCATATCCGAACAGAGTTCCGAAAAGCTTGCCGCAGGCCGAGAAGCCGGAAGCTGTGTAGGGAACGTAGAAAACGATGATGGTTATGGCGCCTATAAGCTCAATGAGCTTGGTATTATCGTAGAAGCGGCGGGATATGTACTCGGGCAGAGTCAGCGCTCCCAGCCGCACCGAGTAGCGGCGCAGGCGCTTTGCAACGAACAGCCAGTTGAGATAGGTGCCAAGCGCAAGGCCGATAGCCGTCCAGCTCGCTTCCGCGATGCCGCAGAAGAACGCCAGTCCGGGAACGCCCATGAGCAGATATGCGCTCATGTCCGAAGCTTCGGTGGAAAGCGCCGTCACGATAGGGCCGAGCTTGCGGCCGCCGAGGTAAAACTCGTGTGCGTCGGACTGCCCCTTGGAATAGTAAACGCCGATGGCGACCATACCGACAAGGTAGACCACAATGGCGATCAGGATGCAAATAATATTACCTGTCATGTTTCTCTCTCCAATCATTTTTAAACGATGTTTGAATTATAGCCGCACAAAAAGTGCGTTGCAAGGCGAAATATTATCGAAATTACTTGATTTTCAGAAAAAACGCGGTATATTATTACCATACCTAATTATTTTCATGCTAACATGAATAAAATTCATGTAAATTCCCCGGAGGAGCAATATGAGCATTTCAAAATACGAAACTCTCGCGAAAGTGGTGGAGTTGGGCAGCCTTACAAGAGCGGCCGACGCCCTCGGATGCACGCAGTCGGCAGTCAGCCATACTATTAATAATTTGGAGGCCGAGCTTGGCTTTTCGGTCATAACCCGCTCGCGCGCCGGAGTTAAGCTCACCGCCGACGGAGAGCGCATAATGCCGTCGGTGCGCGGAATGCTCAACTATGAAGAGCAGCTTAGGCAGACAGCCTCTGCCATCCGCGGCCTTGATTCCGGCACGGTGCGCATAGGCGCATTCACCTCCGTTGCGGTCCACTGGCTGCCCGGCGTAATAAAAGAGTTCCAGCACGATTACCCGAACGTCGATCTCAAGCTCTTAAACGGCGACTATTACGATGTTGAACGCTGGATAGACGAGGGCAGCGTTGACCTCGGCTTCGTTAACGTCCCGACTAAGATCAAATGCGAGTGCATACCGCTGATGGAGGACAGACTGCTTGCAATATTGCCGCACGGGCACAAATTCGAGTCTTATCCCAAATTTCCGCTCGTTGAGTGCGAGACGGAGGCGTTCATAACCTTGCTCGAAGAATCGAACCACGACGCAAATCGCGCTCTTGCCGCAGCGGGTATAAAGCCGAACATCAGGTTTTCCACCAAGGACGACTACGCCATAATCGCAATGGTCGAAAAGGGACTGGGCATATCCATCATGCCCGAGCTTCTGCTGACCGGACGGCACGACGACGTTGTTGTAAAAGAGCTTGTTCCGCCCTCAAAGCGTGTTATCGGCCTCGCAATAACCGAAACCAGCCGCAACAGCCCGGCGACACGCAAGTTTGCCGATTATACCGTTGACTGGGTGCGCCGCGGTATTGCTACGGTGTAAATAATATGTTAATATATACGTTACTGGATTTTTCAAAATAGATATATTGAGAGGATCTGAAAAATGAAGATCGTAATAGTCGGCGCAGGCAAGATAGGCTATTCGCTTGCCGAGGAGCTGGCCAATGAGAACCACGATATAACCGTGGTCGATATAGAAAAGGAAAAGGTAAAGCTTCTGTCCGACACGCTTGATGTCATGACCCTTTGCGGCAACGGCGCGGCGATATCCGTCCAGCGCGAGGCAAACGTTGACGAGAGCGACCTGCTCATCGCCGTCACGGCGCAGGACGAGCTGAACATGCTTGCGTGCATCGTAGCGCGCAAGCTCGGCTGCAAAAACACCATCGCGCGCGTGCGCAATCTTGAGTACACCGAGCAGCTTTACGTTCTCAAGTCGGAGCTTGGCCTGTCCATGACCATAAACCCCGAGCTTCTGGCCGCCAAGGAGATCTACCGTCTGCTGCAGATCCCGGCCTTCATAAAGCGCGATACATTTGCCGAGGGCAAGGCCGAGATAGTCGAGCTTTTCATTGCCGACGGCAGCCCGCTTGACGGGCTTCAGCTTGCCGATTTGCGTCGGAAAATACGGGTGCATGTCCTCATCTGCGCGGTCCTGCGCGAGGAAAAGGTCTTTATCCCCGACGGCAGCTTTGTTCTGCGCAAGGGCGATAAAATATACGTCACCGCGCCGGCATCGTCGCTCGTCGAGCTTACGCACGAGCTGAAGCTGCGCAGCAAAAAAAGCAAAAACGTGCTCATCGTCGGCGGCGGCAGGATCGCCGAATACCTCGCTCCGATGCTGATAAAAACCGGCACAAGCATCAAGCTCATCGAGATGAAGCGCTCGCGGTGCGAGTACCTCGCCGAAAAGTACCCCGAGGTGAACGTCATCTGCTCGGACGGCTCGAGTCAGGCGGTGCTCAGGACGCACAACATCCGCCAGATGGACGCTGTCCTTCCGCTGACGAACATGGACGAGGAGAACATCATCATCGGCATGTTTGCGCGCAAGATGGGAGTTCCGCAGCTTCTGACGAAGATAAACCGCCTCGAATACGGCGAGATCCTCGGCGACCGCGGCGCGGACAGCCTGATAAGCCCGAAAAGCCTGAGCACCTACGCCATCATCCGTTATGTCCGTGCGATGGAGAACACCGGCGGCAGCGCGGTGCTCACGATCCACCGCATAGCCGACGGCGGCGCGGAAGCGCTGGAGTTTGCCGTGACCGACGTGACCGAGCACCTGCACGAGCGGCTTGCCGATATCCGGCTCAAGCCCGGCATACTGATCGTCTGCATAAACCACATGGGCAGGATCATCATCCCCGGCGGCCGGGACACGCTCTCGGCCGGCGACACGGTCGTCATCGTCACGACCGCCGGACGCGAGATCCTTGACCTCAACGACATATTTGCGTAATGAATATTGGAACGATAAGAAAAACGATAGGCGTCATATTGTGCATCGAGGCGGCGTTCATGCTGCCTCCGCTGCTGCTTGCGCTCGCCGACGGCGACGCGGCTGCGCTGCGCGGCTTTGCCGCGGCGATCGCGGCGGTGCTCGCGGTCGGAGTGCCCTGCGGCCTGATAAAGAGCAAGGGTCGCCCCCTCGGCGCGCGCGACGGCTTTGTCACCGTCGCCCTGGCGTGGATCATCATATCGCTGTTCGGAGCGATCCCGTTTTACGCATCCGGCACGATCGACAGCGTGTCCGACGCCGTATTCGAGACGATATCCGGCTTCTCCACCACGGGCGCCACGATCATCGACGATGTCGAGGCCGCGCCCCGGGCGATACTGCTCTGGCGCAGCATCACCAACTGGATCGGCGGCATGGGCGTGCTGGTTTTTCTGCTTGCGATAGCGCCGGTCGCGCGCGAGGGCGGCTCGATGTTCCTGCTGCGCGCGGAGTTTCCCGGCCCCATGGCGTCAAAGCTCGTGCCGCGCATGCAGAAGTCGGCAAAGCTTTTGTATGAGATATATATATCAATGACCGTCTTGCAGATCGTCCTGCTGCTTTTAGGCGGCATACCGCTGTTTGACTCTGTGAACATTTCGCTCAGCACGGTGTCCACCGGCGGCTTCTGCGTCCGCAACGACAGTATGGCGTCCTACGGCGCGTATGCGCAAAACGTCACGCTCGTATTCATGACCCTGTGCAGCATGAGCTTCAGCTTGTTTTACTGCGTCCTTGCGCTCGAGTTTCTTCGCATCCGCCGCAGCCGCGAGCTGCGCGCGTTTGTCGTTGTCGTGCTGGGCGTTGCGCTGCTCATGGGCATCGACACTGCCTCGAAATTCGCGTCCGTCGCCGACGGCGTCCACCACACTCTGTTCCAGGTCGTCTCGATCATCAGCACGACCTGCTATGTGTCGATCGACGCAAGCTTCTGGTCGCCCTTTGTGTGGGCAATGCTGACCGTTTTGATGATAACCGGCCCCATGTCCGGCTCGACGGGCGGCGGCATGAAGCTGTCGCGCGTGATGATCCTCTGCAAGAGCACCTACCGCGCCATTGCGCGCACCGTCACGCCGAACTCCGTCCACCTTATCCACCTTGACGGCGAGATCGTCGAGGAGGACACGGTCTCCGCGGTCGAGAGCTTTGCCGTAGCGTATTTCATGGCGGTCATTTTGACTGCCGTGGTGCTGTCGATAAACGGCCTGAGCATCGGCGACGGCATGCTTGCGGCGATCTCGAGCCTCAGCAACGTCGGCTACGGCATCGACTCGAACACCTTCACCATGGGCGTTTCCGGGCTTAATATAATAAGTAAGGCGGTCCTGTGCTTCGACATGTTTCTCGGCCGCCTCGAGATCTTCCCCATGCTCGTCCTCTTCGCCCCCGAAACGTGGCGGAAATAGCTAGCGAAGCGAGCTATTTAGCTGATAGCTGATAGCTGATAGCGGTTAGTATTGCCTTCCCCTTGAGGGGAAGGTGTCGCTTGCGACGGATGAGGTGTAATTCGATCGCGGCCGCAGCCGCCACAAATTTTGTAGGGAACGGATTCATCCGTTCCGCTCGCACCGCCCCCTCGTGTGCAGCCGCTGCTGCCTTCCCCTTGAGGGGAGCTGTCGGCTGCGCCGACTGAGGGGTCGTACACCGGCTCGCCTCGACTTTGTAATCGAATTGTTGCCAAAAAAATTATCAAAAGTGCTTGAAACCTAAACATGTGTATGCTATAATCAAGAAAAATATGTTTGGTGTGGGTTTTCTCCCGTATCCAAGCGTATTTGACAAAACTTTTTCAACCCAATTTTTAAACGGAGGTAAACAAGAGAAAATGAAAAAGAGACTGTTGAGCATGCTGATGGCTGTTCTCATGATCGCATCTCTGGTTCCTGCTACCGCTCTGGCAGCTGGCAACCATGCGAATTGTGATGTTCTGTCCGTCAACATCGCCGTTGACGCTGCTAAGAAGCAGCCCGGCATCGAATTTGCTTACTGCAATACTGACAACGAAGTTGTCAAAGAGCTTAAGGTAACTCCTTTTGCTGACAAGGCTGACGTTAATAAGTGCGCAGCACTCGGCCACAACTGGAAGACCGTAGAGCTCCAGGCAGCAGCTTGCGAGAAGAAGGGTATTTCCCTTACTTACTGCGCAGATTGCGGCACTTACAAGACTGGAAGCCTCGATATTACTAAGGCAGCTGGTCATACTTATGTTGACTTTACTGCTTTTGTAAAGCCCACTTGCAAGAATGACGGCTGGGGCTATGCTGTTTGCAAGGACTGCAAGAATCCTGTATTCATTGCAAATTCCGTAGTCGCTGAAAGCATCTTCAAGTCTTCCAATGAGAAGTACACCAATGCTCAGGTGAAGGCTGTTGTTGACAAGTTCGTAAAAACTGGTCACGTTGATACCGACAAGCTCGTAACTGTAGACAAAGATGTTTACAATGCAGACGGCTCCATCAAGTATCATGCAGCTGTAAAGCCTACCCATGTTGCAATGGTAAATGGCGAAGAACTCAAGGTATGGAAAGCAGTTATAACTGGCGACGAAGTAACGTTCACTCAGGTTCTCGCTGACAAAACTCGCGGCAATGGTCAGGGTCATACTGGCGACGCATACTGCCCTGATTGCGGTGACGTTATTGTAAAGGACAAGCCCGTCCTCACCGGCAATGTTGCTTGCCTAAACGATGCACATGCAACTGCACTGACCGTCAAGACCGGCGATGAAGGCTACTACCCCTACATCGACGCTGCTGGCAAGCATGACGGCAAGACCGATCGTGTATATTGCAGCATCTGCAAAGAGTACTTCGGCGGCGACAAGCTCGCTTTTGACCAGTACTACAATCCTTACAACACTAACGACCTGACTGTTGGCCAGACTTTTGAAATTCCTGCAGTTGCAGCTACCTGCACTAAGGACGGCAACACCGCTAAGACCCTCACTTGGACCAACAAGGGCTGGGCAGTAACTGACAAGGGCGAGGTTATCCCTGCAACTGGCCACCACTGGGCAAAGCTTGCTGACGTTCCAGCTACCTGCGATAAGCCCGGATACACCTATGACAATGTTTACGCTTGCGACAATACTTTCGTAGGCGATGATGGTAAGACCTACGTTTGCGGCACTTACACTGCAAATGGTTATACTCCTACCTACATGCCTGGCACTAATACGAATAAACAGATTACTGAAATTCCTGCTGATCACAGCTATGCAACCAAGGTTATCGTTGAGCCCACCTGCTCCAGCAATGGCCTGAGCGTTAAGTACTGCACTGCTTGTGGCGTGTATGATACTTTCTATGGCACTCCTACGGTTTATGTTGTTCCTGCTGTTACCCACGTTGCGGCAGCTGATCTCGTAAACGTTAAGGCAGCAACCTGCACTGAGGCTGGCTACACCGGCGACTCCGTCTGCAAGTGGTGCGGCAAGGTCCTCAAGGCTGGCGAAGAAATTCCTGCACTCGGCCACAAGACCGAGGTTAAGGACGCAAAGGCTGCTACCTGCACCGAAGCCGGCTACACCGGCGACGAGGTCTGCACCGTTTGCGGCGAGACCGTCAAGAAGGGCACTGAGATTCCTGCACTCGGCCACAAGTTCGAGAATGGCGTCTGCACCGTTTGCGGCGAGAA
>OHRQ01000451.1_pt1 | contig 20914 bp, 18 predicted proteins | sample 1578471 | NCBI WGS metagenome assembly OHRQ01 (sample SAMEA3879602, study PRJEB24766) | human gut metagenome | biome: human-associated habitat; feature: feces | place: USA | collected 1985/1987 | reverse complement strand
CGCCACTGGTGTTCCTCCTAATATCTACGCATTTCACCGCTACACTAGGAATTCCGCTTGCCTCTACTTCACTCAAGAATGTCAGTTTCAAAAGCAGGTTACGAGTTGAGCCCGTAATTTTCACTTCTGACTTGATATCCCGCCTACACTCCCTTTACACCCAGTAATTCCGGACAACGCTTGCCACCTACGTATTACCGCGGCTGCTGGCACGTAGTTAGCCGTGGCTTTCTAAACGGATACCATCATTTTTTTCTCCGTCAACAGAGGTTTACAATCCGAAAACCTTCTTCCCTCACGCGGCGTCGCTGGATCAGGGTTGCCCCCATTGTCCAATATCCCCCACTGCTGCCTCCCGTAGGAGTCTGGGCCGTGTCTCAGTCCCAATGTGGCCGTTCAACCTCTCAGTCCGGCTACTGATCGTCGACTTGGTGGGCCGTTACCCCGCCAACTATCTAATCAGACGCGAGCCCATCTCTAAGCGATAAAATCTTTGGTATCAGGAAGATGCCATCCCGATACGTTATGCGGTATTAGCAGTCGTTTCCAACTGTTGTCCCCCTCTTAGAGCCAGGTTGCTCACGTGTTACTCACCCGTCCGCCACTGATCCGAGGAGCAAGCTCCTCTTCACCGTTCGACTTGCATGTGTTAGGCGCGCCGCCAGCGTTCGTCCTGAGCCAGGATCAAACTCTTTGTTAAATGGTATATTCAAGCTCTCGCTTTAAATATCAAAGTTTGATTGCTCTGCTGAACGCTAACTTGCTATCTATTAGCACGTTATTTTGTGTTCATCCAGAATTTCTTGTTATTCTCTTAAGAATCTCAAGGTAATGTTTTTAATTCTGTACTGTTCAATTTTCAAGGAACTTTGTGCCGCTCTTGCGACAGCTTATTTATTATATCACATTCATTCGAGTTTGTCAAGCACTTTTTTGAAATTTTTTAAATTTCTTTTTTCACAGTTTTGAACTTTTTACCAGTCGGTCACCGTGCTTCCGCCGTTTCTTCCTTCCGGTTTTTTCGGTCCATCTCCGTACCCTCGACTGCCTTCTTTCTCACTGTTCAAGCGGTTTCAGACTTTCTCAAGTACCCTCTGTTTTTGTGCCCTCTCGTTTGAGCGCTTGTCTATTATATCACGCTTTTCGAGCTTTGTCAACATCTTTTTCATTTTAATTTTGCACAAATGGTTTTAAACCGTTATATTCTCCGATTGTGCAAAATGTAAACAACCACAATATACAGTTTCCTGCTATCAATATTTAGTTATCAACAGCCGCATTCCTGTATGTTGAAAACTCGTGCATTCTTTCCGTAAAGCTAAAAACAATGCCGCCCTTTAAGGACGGCACCGATAAAAATCCTATTTTTCCTCGTTCAGTTCGGAAATTATTCTGACAAAGCTGTCAATATCATTAAAGTCACGATATACCGAAGCAAATCTGATATACGCCACCTTATCTATATCCTTCAGCCTGCGCAGTACCAGCTCGCCGATCTCGTCCGATGATACCTCCCGTCTGAACTGGTTCTTCAGTTCCTGTACAATATCTTCAACCATTTTTTCAAGGTCCTCGATCTGTACCGGACGTTTCACCGTAGCTCTCGCAAGCCTGTTTATCAGCTTGTCACGATCAAAAGGTTCAATGGTATTATCCTTTTTCACAACCATAAGCGGTATTGTTTCCACCATTTCATAGGTCGTAAAACGGCACTTGCACGACAGACATTCACGTCTTCTGCGAATTTTATTTTCCGCAGGGCGACTGTCTATTACCTTGCTGTCCTCATATCCGCATTCCGGGCATTTCATCTGTTTTCCTCGCTTTCGCTCTGATCCTCACGGTTTCCTTTTCCATATTCCTGTATTTATGTATTTTAACACACTTTCGCAGCTTTTTCAAGCATTTTCTGTAATCAAAGACCCATCTTATACTTATCGTATATCTTTTTCATATTATTCGCGCATACAGCAAGTTCGTCATAGCTGCTGTAGTTCTCACGGTAAAGCTCTACTATCATTGCTTTATCGTACTTTATTTTTTCAAGTTCGCCGAAAAGACGGTTGAAGTTAAAGCTGCCCTTTCCTATCGGCAGGCAATCGCAACCTGCGTTTCCGTCGCTTACATGAAGATGTACGACCTTGTCACCTATTATATCCATAAGCCTGAACGGATCTACATTGCTCCTTCTCGCCTGTTTGAGATCTACAACAAATCTGACCTCGTCGCCGAGTTGTCCGATCATATCCTCGATAAATCTTACACTGCTGCTCTTGCAGTAGCAGATGTTTTCCTGTGCCACCGTAACACTGAATTCTTTTGCAAGGCGGAACAGACGCAGATAACGTTCCATGTACCTTTCATCAGGTACCTTTGAGCTTAGGATAGCTCCGTGCAGAACAAACACATCCGCACCGATCTCCGCCATAACCTCAAAATACCTCTTGTAAATATCAATCAGATATTCGGTTCTGCGTGGATAATCGCCGAAAAGAAACAGCGTTTCCATAGGCGAAGAAAACGGATGCATGGATATTACGTTCATCCCGTATTCACCGATGATCCTTCTTAGTTCAACAAGCACCTGCCCTTCAAGCTCGTCTATCGAATTTACGAATATCTCAACATTTTTTACACCCCGCTCGGCAAGCTCATAAAGAGCCTTTTCTGTTTCAAGAGGGTACAGACAAGCCGTTGATACGCCAATATCCATTTTCATTACTTCCTTTCTGAAAATCAGCCCGCCAGAGAACAAACGTTCCCTATTATTGATATGATTAGCGGTAATACATACACCGCCGCCAGCACCGCAACAAGCAATGCGTAAATGCCAATCCTGCACAGACCTTCCGCCTTATCGGCAATTGCCGTTATCTTTTTGCGGAATATAATGTACAGCGCCAGTGCCGCAAAGCCTGCGACGCTCAGCACAATACCCGGTTTAAGCCCCTTCGGGCAGAAACTGAAGGTTATATCGTTTTTGCCTTCCTCCAGCTTCACCGCCATAAAGCCCGACATAGAACGGTATATCTCAGCAGGCTTTCCGTTTATCGTTGCAGAAAATCCGTCGTCATACGGCACCGACAAAAACAGCCACTGACCGCTCTTTGCGTTGTCTGCCGTTCCGCTTATATTTCCACCGTCAACCTTAAGATCGGCGGTCTTTGTTTTATTGATAGCTTTTTCCAGCTTGCCGAGCGACAGTCCGTAAATACCATAGCTTGAGCAATAAGTGCTTTCGTTTACGTCAACATCTATACTTACCTTCTCATTTTCGAAAGTACCGAGATATAAAAGTCCGTTGCTGTCTTTATTCGGGAACGACAGATCCTGCTTGATGCCGTTTACATATATTGCAAACGAACCGTTGATATGCTCGTTGATATTTCTTGCAACAAGATCAAAGCAATCGAAATACAACGCCTGCTTTTCACCTATATCCAACTTGTAGCTGAGCGTTGCGATGCGTGTATTGCTCTTGGGTGTGAAATAATATATCCCGTCACGATGTGCATACCGTATATTCTTTTCTCCGGTATGCTCATACTCGGTAAACAGCAGTTCGTTGCCCGTATCAAGCAGATTCTTTGCAAGATATTCCTGTATAACTATACGTTCCGCCTTAGGCAGCTCCGTACATTGTGACAGATCGCTGTCGGTCACTATTCCGAGCGGAAGATAATATTCGCTCTCATAGATCGAATAGTTCTTGTCACGATAAATCACAGGCTCTCTTGCGCTGAATTTCTCTATATAATATTTTATATTCATAACGGCATCGGTAAGAACCGTGCCTCCGTTGCCGGTTACCTCCATCCAGTAGGACGAATAGCCGAGCCGTTTCATCGCATACATATAATCCTCCGATGTAAGCGAGGTGTAATGTGCGATGGTGGGATAGCCCAGTCCGCCTATAAGATTTGCGTCAAAATATTTCTTAGGCCACTGCATCAGCTTAACCCTGTAAAAATCCTCGTCCTCGGGGATTTTTCCTTCAAGTTCTATCGCATTGTTGTACTTGACAGGAGTATATGCCGATGCACCAATATACACGTTTGCGTTGAAAACGCTCTCGGCTACAACAATTACAGCCAGTACAGAACAAACCGATTTGAAAGAGAGCTTCTTGAAAACGCCGAAAGCCATAGTCAGAACATACAGTGCCGTAAATCCGCAGAAGATAATTAAAAGCAGGATGAATGACTCCGAGCTTCCCCACAGTGTCGAAACATATGAATCCAGTTCGTATCTGTAGCTACAGTAGTACCATATCGTAAAACCGAAATAGATAACGCCGGCGGCAGTTATTCCGATAAGATAGGGCTTTTTATTCTTTTGCGCATAATCATCAGGCTTTGTATGCGACAGCTTCACCGCCGCAAAGGTCAGCATCATAAGCGTGGTCATATAGCCGTACCGCATAGGGAATGCCATATAGTCGCCCGTGTGCCACATCTTGTTTATCGGCTCAAACACTACCGGCAGAAGCGTAAGAAACGAAAGCAACGCATAGAATCTGCTGTTCTTGCTCTTTCTTCGCAGAAAATACACGATGAAAGCCGCAACGGAAAATCCCGTACAGAAAATAAGCGGCAGATTTGTATATATCCCTGCAAATACCGCAGAATCAAACAGACCCTTGAGTATGTTCGCACCCCTTGCGGATGAAAGATACTGTGCAAAGCTCGGAAGCCATACAACAGCGGAGATCAGCGCCGCTATACCGCAGCCTATGATAAACCTCGGCGCAATGCCCTTTGTACTTCCCTTTTTTCTGTTAAGAAAAATGTAAACGCCGAAATACAGTATCGTGAACAATACCACCATATAGCTGAGATAATAATTCAGCACCAGCATTCCGACAAGACAGAATATAAGACCGCCTGTACGTTTACGCTTTACGAGCGAATTGAACGCTATCAGCAGCAGCGGGAAGAAGTACATTACATCGAGCCATACCGTGTTCTGATAGAACAGCATAGAGTAACCGCTGAACGCATACATAACGCTGAAAAGCGCCGAATATGTCACATCCAGCTTTTTATGGCAGGTGCGGAAGTACGCATTTGCGGTTATCGCACAGACAGCCATTTTCATAAGCGTCATAATGTTCATGAACAGCATCATGTCCGCTTTGGCGACAAATGCAACAAGAAGCGAAAACGGGCTTGATATAAAGAACAGGAACACGCCGAGGAAATTCATTCCGCCGGCATTCTGCCAGTTGAAGAAGAAATCCCCCTTGCCCTCAAGTATGTCCTTGAAGTCGAGCAATAAAGGAAGCACCTGCTGGTGCATATCGCACCATGCGAGCGTTTTATCTCCGAACGGATAAAGCCCACTGCCCGCAAATACCGCAAGCCCTATGACAATTACCGCTATCGGCGGAATTATCAGCGTCAGCAACAGCTTCGGACTGCGTATAAGTTTACCGATATGTGTTGTGATTTTTTTAGTAATATCTCTTTTCAAAATATCCTCCGGGATTTTTAAAAATCTCTCCCATTTGGTTTTTATGAATATCTGTCTAAATTCAAAAGCCGCAAAGACTTTATGTGCTATGCGGCTTTTATTTTTGCTTGAATTATCAGCCGCAGGTGATTATACCATGAGCTTCTTTGTGTCTACCGTACCCTTTGAAGCAAGATTCTTTGTATCCTTCTTGCTTTCGCCGTTTCCTGCATTTGTATAATTCTTGCCGTGCTTCTCCTGCCAGAGTACCCACAGGGGACCCGAGATGCACAGTGAAGAATAAGTACCGCAGATAAGACCTGCCATCATAGGAATAGCAAATGTCATTATCGAGGTTACGCCGCAGATTGCGCATACAACGCAGATTGCGAGTACGGCAAAGGCTGTGGTAACAGTTGTGTTTACAGAACGTGTTATCGACTGAGTTATACTCATATTAACAAGTTCCTTGAGTGAAAGCGAGTTGCCGTAAAGGTTACGGTTCTCTCTGATACGGTCATATACAACGATTGTATTGTTGATAGAGTTACCGAGTACGGTAAGAACAACCGCCATAAAGTTTGCGTCGATCGGGAAACGGCAGAACACGAACACCGCATAAACCATGAAGCAGTCGTGAACAAGGGCTACCAGTGCAAACACACCTGCCGAAAGGCCGCCGATTTTCTTGAATCTGAACGCAATATAGATAACGAGCAGTACAAACGAGAACAATACCGCAACAAGGCACTTAAGGAAGAACTCCGTACCTGATGTGGGGTTGACATCCTGGCTGTTTACAAGCGTAAGGCTGTTATCCTTGAAGGTCTGCTGGAGCTTATCCGATAAAGCTGTCTGCTTATCTGCTGTAAGTCCCTCCGAAGACGAGAATGAGATTTCAACGACTTCAAGTGAGCTGTTCATCGAAGAACCTGTAGTTACCGTAACAGCACCGTAGTTTTCGCCCTCAACCGTCTTCTTTACCGCATTTGTGTCAATTTCGCCGGTATAGCTGTAGGTCAGCATTGTACCGCCCTTGAATTCAATAGCCATTTCAATGCCGAATACGCAGTTGAAGATAACCGTAATTACAGCAATGGCGATCGGTATCAGAAAGAGTATCTTTCTGTATCCTATAAAATCAAATACTTTTTTGTTATTCATTTTGAAGCACCGCCTTCCGTTGCGGCAGCCTTTTCAGCGGCACGCTTCTTTGCAGATTTTCCGCCGTAGAGAGCGGGATTTCTGAATATCTTGAATCTGGAAAGCGACATTGTCATAAGTCTTGTCGCAAATATGCCGAACAGGAAGTTCAGTATTACGCCGACCATAAGAGTATAACCGAATGAGTAGATAGTACCCTCTGTCGAAGCACCGAACATGAAGAATACGGGCTTCAGTATAGTAGACGCAAGGCTGTCGGGAGTACCGAAAGCACCCATAAGTATTATAGCAACGATGATCATCGTAATATTACCGTCAAATACCGCACTGAACGCTCTCTTATAGCCTGTAGCTATCGCTGTGTCTATCGTCTTGCCGCTGTTTATTTCTTCCTTTATACGCTCGCCCGTGATAACGTTTGCGTCAACGCCCATACCAACCGCAAGAATGATACCTGCGATACCGGGTATTGTCAGCGTAAAGCTGTTTGAGAACGGGAAGAAGCCTGTTATAGCACAGAAAGTACCTGCAACCTGTCCGATAAGACCGATAACGGCAACTACACCGGGCAGTCTGTACAGTGAAATCATGAATATCATAATAAGACCGAATGCGATAACGCCGGCGATTGCCATAGCGTCACGGGCACCCGTACCGAGCGTGGGCGAGATAGTGCTGAAGCTCGATGTTTCCAGCTTGAACGGTAACGCACCGCCGTTTATCTGGTCTGCAAGCGCCTTAGCCTCATCAGCCGTAAAGCCACCGCTGATTGTAGCCTCACCGCCGCTGATTTCCTCTTTTACGGTAGCTGTTGAAATGCACTTGTCATCCATATATGTCGAGATGTATCCCTTTGATGAAGCAAGCTTCTTTGTAGCCTCTGCAAACTTCTCCTTGCCGCTGTCCTTCAGCTTTAAGGATACCATATACTCATATTCCTTGCTGTTTCCGCTCTTGAGCTGATATACGGCAGAAGCCTTTTCAACATCCGAACCGGAAATGATAAGGGGCAGATCCTCGTATGTCTGACCGTCGGAAAGCGATTTTTCCGAGCCTTCTCTGAAGGTGAGCAGTGCGGTAGCACCAAGCTCCTTTACAGCCGCTTCCGGATCAAAGCTGTCATCCTCAGCCTGCCACGGGAAACGCACGATTATCTTATCGCTGTTATAATCAACATAAACCTCATAGTCTGTTATGTTGTTTGCAACAAGTCTTGTTTCAACGATCGACTTTGCCGCATCGACCTCTTCATTGGTCGCATCGTAGTCTGCCGGTGACGTAAATGTAACGTCAACGCCGCCTCTGATATCAATACCCCAACGAATATCACTTACACCTCTTATAATAGTGTTCGTGAAATCGCCGTACTGGGTATGAACACCGAAAAATACTATGCCTGTAAATGCCAGTATAACCGCCAGCACTATAAAGAACACAGGCTTTGCCACTCTTTTCAAATGTTTCACTCCGTTTCTGTGCCTCAGCACATCCTGTTAATTTATACATTACAGTATTATACTATAATGATTTCGATTAGTCAAGAAATAGTAAAGAATTTCTGCAATTTTCACAATCCGTTCATTATACGGAAAGCTCAGCCTTTTCTCCGAGAACGTCCTTATTCTTTTCAAGGACAGGCTTTATGCACCTGTCAAGGAATGCAGTCACCTGGCTTGCACTTCTGCCTGTGTAATTTTCGGGGATGAGCTTTGCCTCGATTTCTTCCTTTGTTGTCATGAAGTCGGGGTCTGCGGCGATTCTGTCAACGAGGTCGTTTTCTCCGCCCTCTTCTTTGATAACCTTACCTGCGGCAATGCTGTGCTGTCTTATCTTCTCGTGAAGCTCCTGTCTGTTTCCGCCCTTCATAACTGCGTCCATCATAATGTTTTCCGTTGCCATGAAAGGAAGCTCCTTCATTACTCTTGCACGGATAACCTTAGGATATACGACCAGTCCGTTTGTGATATTCAGCATAATGTTCAGTATAGCGTCTGTTGCAAGGAATGCCTCCGCTACTGCGATACGCTTGTTAGCACTGTCGTCAAGCGTTCTCTCGAACCACTGTGTACCTGCCGTAAACGCAGGATTAAGAGTATCTATCATAACATATCTTGAAAGCGAGGTTATTCTCTCCGCTCTCATCGGATTCCTCTTATAAGGCATAGCCGAAGAACCGATCTGATTCTTCTCGAAAGGTTCTTCCATCTCCTTGAAGTTTGCAAGGATACGCAGATCGTTCGAGAACTTCGAACAGCTCTGTGCAATACCGCCCAGTACGTTTACTATTCTGCTGTCAACCTTTCTTGAATAGGTCTGACCGCTTACGGGTACGCACTGCTTGAATCCCATTTCCTCAGCTATCATCTGCTCCAGCTTTTCTATCTTTTCCTCATCGCCGTGGAACAGTTCCATAAAGCTTGCCTGAGTGCCTGTAGTACCCTTCTGACCGAGCAGCTTCAGATTACCCATCTGATATTCAAGATCCTCAAGATCCATCAGAAGCTCGTTCATCCACAGCGTAGCACGCTTGCCTACGGTAGTCAGCTGTGCAGGCTGTAAATGTGTATATGCAAGGCAGGGCATATCCTTATATTTATCCGCAAAAGAAGCGAAGTTCGAAAGAACATTCACGAGCTTTCTGTGTACTATCTTCATAGCGTCACGCATTACGATAACATCGGTGTTGTCGCCTACATAACAGCTTGTAGCGCCTAAATGGATTATGCCCTCGGCCTTCGGACAGCACTTTCCGTATGTATGAACGTGCGCCATAACATCGTGGCGGAGCTTCTTCTCCTCCTCAGCCGCATAAGCAAAGTCAATATCATCAATATGCGCCTCAAGCTCGTCAACCTTTTCCTGAGTTACCTGCTCAAGTCCGAGCTTCATTTCCGCTCTTGCAAGCGCTACCCACAATCTGCGGAATGTCGAAAACTTCTTCTGTGCGGAGAATGTAAACTGCATTTCCTCGCTTGCATATCTCGTACAGAAAGGGCTTTCGTAAGTTTCATAATTTGTCATTATAAATAACCGTCCTTTTCATCGGATTTTTTACTTTCCTGTGTCATCTGTATCTGCCGCCTGTATCTTTGGCGCATACAACGCTTCATCTGCACATACCGACACATTTTATATTGTACCACAAATTATCCGTGTTCGCAATAGCAAACGTCATTTTTTCTCAAAACTTACCTTTCCGTATATCATTCAACCGCTCCGCTTCACCCTACGGCAACATCGACCACAGCCGCTCGGCTTCACCCTACGGCAACATCGACCACAGCCGCTCCGCCTCACCCTACGGCAACATCGACCACAACCGCTCTGCTTCACCCTACGGCAACATCGACCACAACCGCTCCGCCTCACCCTACGGCAACATCGACCACAGCCACTCCGCTTCACCCTACGGCCGCATCGACCACAGACGCTCCGCCTCACCCTACGGCAACATCGACCACAGACGCTCCGCTTCACCCTACGGCAACATCGACCACAGACGCTCCGCCTCACCCTACGGCAACATCGACCACAGCCGCTCCGCTTCACCCTACGGCAACATCGACCACAGCCGCTCCGCTTCACCCCACGGCAACATTGACCACAGCCTGTCATTTCGCACAACAAAGCCGTTTTAACAGCTCTGCCGAAAATTTTTCGTATTTTTTTAAAAAAGCCCTTGACAAATACCCGAAAACCGTGTATAATGTTTACTGTTATCTGGGTGTGGCGCAGATTGGTAGCGCGCTACCTTGGGGTGGTAGAGGCCGCAGGTTCAAATCCTGTCACTCAGACCAATTAAAAACCGCTTGATTGTCAAAATCAAGCGGTTTTTTGTTTACCGTTTTATCTCCTATATAAGCAAGTTCTACGAATATATTCTATTAAATATAGCACCCTCCCAACCCGACATCGCCTGCCTATGCACTTATTCAAACAGTTTCGCTTTCTTTTTCCTTTTCTCCGTCTGTATACCGCCGGTCGCCGTTCTCCCTGTCATACGCCTTCACCGAATATTCGCTGACATTCTTTACCGTTTCGCCGTCTATCTGCAATGCGGCAGGCGAATCAAACCGCACTGTGATTTCCTTTCCGGTCAGCACCTCTACCATCTCGGTATGGCTGATATGCTCCCCCTTGAAAATTGAAGGGAACACCATAAGCGTTTTCAGCTTTCCACTGCCGTGCATCACAACAACCGACAGCTTCCCTTCGGGATTGTTTCTGTCCTGTTGCGGAGCGGTCATCATACCGCCGCCGTAAAACCTGCCGTTCATTGTCGGCGCAAGCCATACCTTCTTATAGCTGTACTCCCTGCCGTCAACGTTTATAACCGCATTCGCCGGTCTGAAATGAAACAGCAGACCTTTAACCGCAATAGATGTATAATTTATGGGCTTGTCGGATTTTTCTCTCAGCTCATCGCCCGTTTCACAGCAATATCCGTCAATACCATAGCCTATGGCATTGATAAACCGTGAGCTTTTGCCGTTTACCGTTACAATAGGCAGATTTCTGACATATTCATTTATCCTTACAGGCTCACAGCCCTGCTCCTTGCCGAGATCACGCAAAAAATCATTTCCGCTTCCCGTACCGTAATAATACAGCGGATTTTCATAAGGATACCCGTCGCTGTCGTTTATAAAACGGTTAAGCGTACCGTCACCACCGCACAGCACAATATCGCTTTCGGGCGAAATACTGTCAAAAAATGTGCCGTATCCGCTTATCTGCGTCATATTGCAATATTTCAGTTCATCGTCCTTGTATATTTCCGTCAGCTTTTGTGCAAGCTCTGTTCCCTTCCCGTTGCACGATAAAGGATTATACAGTATGTATTTCACGCTCATGTATGCCCTCCCCTTAAAACCGACAGCCGTTTGCTTATGATGTTATCGGTCCTTCGGCTCTTTCGGTTTTTTAGTCTTTTGGTATAGTATAACAAATTTAAACGGATTTTGCAATATATTGTTGTAATTTGTCAACACTTCAGATGAAAAATTGTATAAGTTGTTGCTTGTAAGCATCCGTACTTAAAGCCTCCGGGCGTTCATTTTATAAGGCATCCGTGCCCGTCCCTTGCCAAAGGTGAGGTGCTGTCGCCCACAAAAATTCGGGCAACTGCCGGAGGGGATGCCACTCCATTAGCCCTCGCTCCGCACAGCCCTTCCAAAACCGCACTATCCCTTGCTTTGCACCATCATCCTTGCCTCCCTTGTCAAAGGGAGGTGGCTTGACGGCAAGACACAAGCCTTAACATTATTGCATTTACTTGCGATATGCCCACCTTTTTAATATTGCAAACTTTTCTGCCGCCAAGACGGAGGGATTGTCACGCCACCATCTCTTCGCCCCATCACCAAAAATAATACCCCGCTGTTGAGTTGGCGAAAGTGTGGCGGGGTTGTCGAATCGTGCTTGCTCTGTTGGTTTCGCATCGTGCGAAACTTTGGGCAAGCACTATCACGCATCCTTGCGTTTGCGGTCGTTGGGGTCGGCGCGTCCTTGCGCCGACTTTGTGCGACCGCCATCGTGCATCCTTTGCACGTTTATGAACGCTCTGTTGGTTTCGCATCGTGCCTCGTCAGCCGTTTGGGTTGCCACATCGTGTGGCAACTAAGTGCGGCTGCCTTTAAGCATCCATGCTTAAAACTTTGGGCGTTCATTTTATAAGGCATCCGTGCCTTACCCGCAAGTTGCGGGTTCTCCCACCCACCAACACATAAAAAGTGTAACCCCACTCATTGAGTGGGGTTACACTTTTTGGTGCCGATGGCGGGGGTCGAACCCGCACGGTATTGCTACCAACGGATTTTGAGTCCGTCACGTCTGCCAATTCCATCACATCGGCTTATTAAAATGTGTTGTAAAACCGCATTGCATAACGGTAATAACGATTTCACAGTTTGATTATTATATCATAGCGGTAAAATGTTGTCAATAGATTTTCACTATTTTCCAAAATAATTTAGTGTTTTTTTATAAAAAGCCCTTGACAATTTGTTGAAAATGCCGTAAAATTAATATCGAGTAAATATCTATTATAACTCAGGAAAGTCAGCTGTCTTGTAAATTTTCACCAACAAAAGACAGGACGATCCGCTTATTTTACATATATACAATTAAATGTTGAAATGTAAAATCAGCCGTGCAGGCGCTTATGCAGTTTTGCGGCGGCGTGACACGGCAATTCAGAAAAGGAGGAACGCTAACCCATGGAAGTGTGGCTTGCAGTTACACTCTGTGCGGCGGCATTCGTAGTCGGAGCGGCGATATTCGGTTTTGTTATGTACAAAATGGGTATCGAGCATAGAAAAAAGACGGCAGAAGCGCAGATAGAATCTGCCGAGAAGGAAGCAAGCAGGATAGTATCCGAGGCTAACGAAAAAGCTCAGGCAACAAAGAAGACCGCACTGGTTGAGGCTAAAGACGAGATCTTTAAACTCAAAGAAAACAACGAAAAAGAAATTCAGAAACTCAAAAGCGAAACCGAAAGAGAACTCAAGGAACGCAGAGCAGAGGTAACACGCTCTGAAAGAAGACTTCAGCAGAAAGAGGAGAACCTCGACAAGAAGAACGATAAGATCGAACGTCTTGAAGAACAGCTCCAGAACAAGAATAAGAAGGCTGAAGAAAAGCTGGCTGAAGCCGAATCCATCAAGAAAAGCCAGATGGATATTCTCGAAAAAATATCCGGCTTTACTTTAGATCAGGCGAAGGAACACCTGCTGAGTATGCTTGACAGCGAGCTTTCGCACGAAAAGGCAGTCAAGATTACAGCTTACGAACAGCGTCTTAAGGACGAATGTGACGAAAAGGCAAGACAGTATATCTCCCTTGCTATTTCAAGACTTGCCGCCGATACCGTATCGGAGGTGGCAGTATCCGTAGTGCCTCTGCCCAATGACGAAATGAAGGGCAGAATAATCGGCCGTGAGGGCAGAAACATCCGTGCGCTTGAACAACTCACAGGTGTTGACCTTATCATTGACGATACCCCCGAGGCTATAACACTTTCCTGCCATGACCATGTAAGACGTGAGATAGCAAGAATAGCGCTCGAAAAACTCATTCAGGACGGACGTATCCATCCCACGAGAATTGAAGAAACAGTAGAAAAGGCAAGACGTGAGGTCGAGCTTAAAATCAAGCAGGAGGGCGAGCGTGCCGTTATGGAAACCAACGTCAACGGCCTGCACCACGAGCTTGTAAGGCTCATCGGTCGCCTTTACTACCGTACCTCTTACCGTCAGAACGTACTTAACCACTCAATAGAGGTCGCTCACCTTGCAGGCATAATGGCAAGCGAGCTTGGCGTTGACGCAACTCTTGCAAGAAGAGCAGGTCTTCTGCACGATATAGGCAAGGCTCTTAACCATGAGATTGAAGGCTCACACGTTCAGATAGGTGTCGATGTCTGCCGTAAGTATAAGGAAAGCCCCGAAGTTATCCACGCTATCGAGGCTCACCACGGCGATGTTGAGATACACTCTGTTATTGCCGCTCTTGTACAGGCAGCCGACGCAATAAGCGCCGCACGTCCCGCCGCAAGAAGCGAAAACTACGAAAACTACATCAAGCGTCTGCAGAAGCTCGAAGAGATATGCAGCTCTTACAACGGTGTTGAAAAGTCATTCGCTATTCAGGCAGGCCGTGAAGTAAGAATCATGATAAAGCCCGAACAGGTTGACGATGATAAGATGATAGTTCTTGCAAGAGAAATTTCTCAGCGTATCGAGAACGAGATGGAATATCCCGGTCAGATAAAGGTACATCTGATAAGAGAAAGCAGAGCTATAGATTACGCAAAATAAACCATAAACACTCGGGAGCCGTTGCATAGATTTATGTAACGGCTCTTTTTGCTAAAGAGGTATTCTTATGAAGAAGAGATTAACGGCAATACTTACGGTAATGGCATTTATGCTGACAGGCTGTGCCGGAAATGTCACATCGGGAACGGAAAGTCAGCCGGTGTCGGACGCTCAGAGCGGTATTTCGGATAACGAAAGCAGTGATACTTCATCACGCTATGAGATAATCACGGCAACCGAAATGGCTGAAAAAATGGGGCTCGGCATAAGTCTTGGCAACACGATGGAAGCATACGAAGCGACCGATTGTGAAAAGATAACGTATGAATGGATTCCCGTTGTCGGCGGAAACGAACCGCAGGACTATGAAACCTGCTGGGGAGCGGATGTTACCACGCAGGAAATAATAGACGGTATGAAGGCGGAAGGCTTCAACACAGTTCGTATTCCTGTGTTCTGGGGCAATATGATGGAAAATGACAATACATATACGATAAACAAGGAATACCTTAAAAGAGTTAAGGAGATTGTTGATTACTGCGAAAAGGCAGGCGTATATTCCGTTATAAATATCCACCACTTCGACGAATTTATCATAAGAAGAAACGACCTTGACAAGTGCAAGGAGATATTCACTCATCTGTGGACGCAGATAGCCGAGTATTTTGCGGATTATCCCTACACACTCGTTTTCGAGGGCTATAACGAATATCTCGGCGGCAATCAGTTTGATTCAAGCGGTAATCTCAAGGAACAGTCCGAAACCAATGCTTACAAGATGACCAACACGCTCAATCAGGCGTTTGTCGATGCGGTAAGAGGCACAGGCGGATATAACGCACAGCGTGTGCTTATCGTTTCGGGCTACTGGACAAACATAGATAAAACGACTTCTTCGAGATTTCAAATGCCTGAGGATATGGTAAACGACAGGCTTATGGTGTCTGTCCACTATGTCGACAACTCTATGTACTGGGCGAATAAAATAGGCGGCGAGGAATGGCTTAAATATATCGACAGCCAGTGTGCCGAGCTGAAAAAGGCTTTTCTGGATAATGACATCCCCGTATTTATGGGAGAAACGACATCGACCTATACCGCAAGCAATATGGCAAAGGACGCAACCCACACCGATTCCTCCGAGTGCCTGTCGATTGTACTCGGAAAGCTGACCGAACTTGGCATCGTTCCTGTTATATGGGATACCGACAGCCATTTCTATTCAAGGACGACTTATAAGATTGTAAACGAGTCGGACCGCAAGGTCATCCGTGAATATTCCGACAAGCTGAAAGCAAACCTTGAAGCACAGCAGCAATAACAAACAGCAGCAACGCTACTAATCACCGTACCGTTGCTGCTTTCAGTTTATATAATCCGATTTATCATTAAATTGTACTGTGAAATATATCGCCAACACCGCTGAAATCACTTTCCATGCTGACAAGGCATTAATATTTTCGTGAGTGTATCAGTGCAACTGCACTGACATTAACCTTTCAAAAAAACGCTACTAACCTGAGATATATGTACTAACCTGCGGACATGTAGCGTTAAGCGTCCCTGAATTGACGGGATATACAATGTTCAGGTAGTTTTACGAGTTTCACCAACACCCCAGCGGGGTAAGGGTATGGGTAAGGAAAGAGGGAGCCAAGAGGGAGAAAACCTAAGGGACAGGGATAGGGGCGGCAGTCCCTCTCCCTGATCCCTTTGGTTGTCTCCCTCTTTCATATTGACAAGTGTATCTATTCGAATAGCGAACCCGAGAAGTGCTGTCCGACAAACAGAACTATCGGTAGCCTGCTATCATAGTCAAGGCTGAACGATATAACAGAAGCACATTAAACAAAAGACTTTCTCTACAAACAGCAGCAACGCTACTAATCACCGTACCGTTGCTGCTGTTTTTATTATTCTTTTTTACCCTTGTTTTCCGCCAGATACGCCACCGCACTGTGAAGTGCAACATTCCCCTCTCCGATAGCCTTGGCTATCTGATACGGTCTGCCTGTGCAATCTCCGCAGGCAAAGCACCCTTTTACGCTTGTTGACATATCACGATTTACCGCAACACTGCCGTTATTCATCTCAAGCCCGTCAAGCAGTACATCCGCCGAAACCGTCTGCTTCAGAAAGAACACTCCGTCAACGGCAATTATACTGCCGTCAGAAAGCGTTATCCCGTCTGCGTGACGCTCTCCGTTTACGCTTTTGACAAATCCGGGTAATCTGATAACATTTTCTCTCGAATAATCCGTCTTATATGACGGACAAAAATAAACCTTCTCTGCAAGCTCCGCCAGAAAATCCACTTCTTCTTCGCTCTCCTTGTTATCGCTGATAACGGCTATCGTTTTCCCTTTATAAAAATTTCCGTCACAGGTGGCACAATAGCTTACGCCCTTGCCGAGAAGCTCACGCTCGCCCTTTATTTCGTTTACGGTCTGTGCGCCCGTTGCCAGAATGACAGCGTCCGCCTTATATTCCTTCTGCCCTGCAAGGAGCATAAAATACTTGCCGATATTATACACTCCGGTAATACGCTCGCAGGTTATCTCTATATCCATCTGCTCAAGGTGAGCGGCGAATCTCCTGTTCAGCTCACTGCCGCTTATTTCGGGCAGAGCAGGATAATTCGATATTATATGCGAGCGTTCGACCTTTGCACTGAGGTCGGTATTTCCGAAAAGTATAAAGCTCTTGTTGCGTATTCTTGCGTTGATAGCCGCCGATATGCCCGCAGGCCCCGTTCCGATTATCGCTATATCATATTCTGCCTGATTTCCGCCCATTTTAAGCAACACTCCTTCGCCTTATTATCTGCATTTACAGTGATAATATATCACAATTTCCCCGCAAGGTCAAGAAAAACGGCGCAGAAAAAACCTCTTTACCGCTTGACCGGTAAAGAGGGTGCTTTTATGCAACTTTTACTTCATTGCTGTACATAGTAATCGTTTCGGACTTGCCATCCTTGGTAGTAACGGTGAATACAGATTTCACACGATATGTACCGCTCGATACGACCTTGTAATTGTCGAATTGCGCTACGCCCGAGTTTACCGTTCTTGTCCAAGGTCCGCCCTCTGTGTTCCAGAACCACAGGAAAGCAAACTTTTCAAGCGATTGTTCTACTTTCACACTTTTGATAGTGCCGCTTGAATCGGTAAGCGAACTGTGACAATGCGCAGTAGTGCCTTTGACCGTAAGCGTACAGTTTTTGGTGCCGGACAGGTCGCACTGTACCCCCTCCGCCGATACGCTCATAACAAGCGTAAGAACAAACACCGTTGCCAGTAAAAATGCGAGTATTCTTTTCTTCATAGTATAAATACCTCCGTTGTTTTATCAGGGCTTAATTTCAGTCCCTATTAATAAAACGTAAGAAAGAGGTACTGCGTACTGCTTTTTTATCACTTCAGCTTATTTTGTACAAATGCACAAATTCCAAACGCTGTTTTGTGCATTCTGACGTATCATTGCTTTGGTTTTACGCTCTCCGATAACGCTATTAGTTCATCTTTGCCGAGTTTATTAGTTTGAAAAGAAAAAACATACTCGTCATTATTCCATACCAGCGTATTTTCCTTGCCGTTTTCGAAATACAATGCCGTTATCCCGTTGACATCAACAGCCGTAATAGCGCCTTCGGCTGTTTCCGTGTTGATTCGTGTGCCGTTGAAATGGCTGAATGTCATCTGAGAAAATATGATTTGGCTGTCGCCGTCTTTATATTCTTCTACTATACATCCGTCATTGTTATAAAACGTATTTCTCATATATTCGTCAAGGCCGGCCGTGATTACATATTCCTGTTCTATATTTTCCGGTGCTTTTTCAGTGTCCTCAATATGTAACAGGGAAAATGTATCATGCTTTTCAAGAGTGATATTATTATAGCAGACCACCGCCGCCGCCGTGATTGTAAGAACAAGGGTCACGGCAATGATTATGATATATCGCCAACGCTTTTTCGACTTATGAACACTTTTATCAAGAGTATTGTCGGCTAAATAACTGCGTATCATCTTCTTCATTCTCCGGTCAAACGAACGACGAATCTTATAATTTGTTTTGGGAATATCGGAGAAAATCATTTCATACATGGTTTCCTCCAGTGCGATTTCAATGTTGTTCATTTTTAACCTCCGTTTCTTTCAGCAATATACTTCTCGCTTTTCTCAGCTTATATCTTACCGCCTGATAGCTTATACCCAGAATGCCCGACATTTCGGAAAGGGAGCATCCGAATTTCACATTCAGCATAAGTACATCATAGTATTCTTTCGGCAACCGTCTTAAAGCCTGTTTCAGCCGCTCTACACCTATATTTGAAAGAGCAGTTTCCTCGTTTTTTATGTCTGATTCATAAAAATCAAGCTCCTCCTCCGTAACAAAAACGCTCTTCTTGCTTTTTCTGAGTATATCCACCGCCACATTTCTTGCTATCACTATGCAGAACGCTTTAGTCTGAGGAGAATCAACATCTTTGATTTTACAAAGATTGTCTATAATGCGTATAAAAGTATCGTGAACCGCATCTTCGGCATCCGTCCGGTTGCGTACTATCGCAAAGCAAATATTGAACAGAGTGTTTTTATAGGTGTTGTACAGCTTTTCGACAAGGTCTTTTTCCTCGTCGGAATCAACCATTGCCAGATATATCAAAAGCAAGCAAACACCTCCGTGCTGATAATGCAATCGAGAGATTTATTTCACCGTTTATTCTATCACTGCGTTATAACATAGTCAAGAAAAATGAAGTATCTTCATACTCTTCCGAAAGATACTTCATCCGCATATTATCTGATTTCGTCCGCCGCTTTATACCCTATTATATCCTTTATAACTTCCCCTGCGATAATAAGCCCTGCCACAGACGGTACAAAGGCGGTACTTCCCGGCACCTGTCTTTTTCCCGGCACCTTATCCGCCTTAGAAAGACAACCGTTTTCACCGTTCGGATCTTCGTCGGCAATGTGCGGTATCGGCTTTTCCTTTGAGTATACCACCTTGAGCTTCTTTATTCCTCTGCGTTTAAGCTCATAGCGCATTACCCTTGCAAGAGGACACACAGAGGTCTTATATATATCCGCAACCTCAAATGCCGTAGGATCGACCTTGTTTCCCGCTCCCATAGAACTTATAATCGGCGTTCCTGCCTTCTTTGCATTTTCAATAAGTGCTATTTTTCCCGTAACCGTATCTATTGCGTCAACTACATAGTCATACTGAGTAAAGTCAAACTGATTCGCCGTTTCGGGCATATAGAAGGTTCTGAATGCTGTCACCTTGCAGTCGGGGTTTATTTCCTCGATTCGCTCCTTTGCGACATCGACCTTGTACTTACCGACCGTCTTTGTTGTAGCTATTATCTGACGGTTTATATTGGTAAGACACACCTTATCATCGTCTATAATATCAATCGCTCCCACTCCCGAGCGTGCAAGCGCCTCAACAGTATAACCGCCTACTCCGCCTACGCCGAATACCGCAACACGAGAGCCTTTCAGCCTGTCCATTGCCTCTTTACCGAAAACGAGCTGTGTTCTTGAAAACCGGTCAAGCATTGTTACCTCCTACAGAGAACTGTGTTCCCCTTGCTATAAATGTAACGGCCATTCCCTTTTTATCAAAGTAGCTCTCAATAAACCGCTTTATCTCATCGTTTCTCTCGTCCAGCGTGAAATACTGTCCTCCGCAGCCATCGTGAAAATGCAGTGTTACACCGAAATTGTCAAGTATCGCCCTTTTAAGTTCCGCCGCTTCGGTTATGCTTATTGCCATAAGTCGCTCCTTTAAGTCTACCGTTTCTATCTGTTTAATGTACAATATAGCTATTATACATCGTAATACAGCGGCTGTCAATGTTCTGCAACAGATTTTTTCACTGCGTTTTTCTTTTTCAGCAGAGCCGCCGCAGACTGCAAAAAGCGTATATCCTCCTCGCAAAGTCCGCTTATATCAAGTGTACGGCTTCTCTTGTCCTCAAGCCCTAACAGATAGTCTGTCGTAACACCGAATACTCCGGCTATTTTGATTATCGTTTCGGGAGAAGGGTTACGCTCCGACAGTTCATAATTGCTTATTGCCGCTTTTGTCACCCATATCCTTTCAGCCAGCTGTTCCTGCGTCATGCCTGCACTTAGTCTTAACTGCTTTACTCTTTCTCCGAATTTAACCATCCGAGCCTCCGTAATTAATATAAACAATCTGAAAACATAAAATAAACAGTTCATTTATCTAAAGTGTAGCATATATCGGATTTCAAACCGTTGATTTTTGTAACACATACCGTTGACTAATCGAAGCCCTTGTGTTAAAATACAAGTACAATATATCAGCTTGTAGAAAAAGTCTGTTTTTTCAAAAAAGTGCTTGTCCTCAATCCCTATCCCCTTTAGGACACTCTGATGGCTTTGCCTCTGTGCAACTGTGGTCGTTTGTTGTCGGTGCGTCCTGCACCGACTTTGTTCGAC